>Ga0209979_1000477_pt1 | contig 54950 bp, 62 predicted proteins | sample AnhtaG_FD_183114 | JGI IMG/M metagenome (GOLD analysis project Ga0209979, IMG submission 183114) | Deep subsurface microbial communities from Anholt, Denmark to uncover new lineages of life (NeLLi) - Anholt_01485 metaG (SPAdes) (version 2) | ecosystem: Environmental > Aquatic > Marine > Oceanic... | reverse complement strand
GCCAGGCATGGAGAGCCACCAGAGCGTTGTGAGCGGCAAGCCCGTCCCTGTCGTCTTGTTCAAGAGCTTCGGCCGCAGCGGTGCAGAACTCTGCGTGGGAAGCGACTTCATCGAGACTGGCGGAGGAGCCCAGACGGACACGGGTGGGAGACTCAAACTTCAAGAGCCGCGTGATCTCACGCAGGTAGGGGGAGGGGAGGAGGTCTCTGCCCTCGTCGTCCAAGTAGGGGTAGGAGAGATACAGCCTCTTTGTGGCGCGCGTCTCGGCCTGGTAGAAGAGATACGGCTCGTCCAGACGGGATCCCAACTCCACGCGCAGGCCGGCGGCGTGGAGCTCTTCGCGCTCCCGTTGGTCGTACAGAATATCCACAGGGGTGGTACGAGGGAATTCGCCTTCTGCAAGGCCCACCAGAAAGGCGTACTGGTAGGTGAGGCCCCGAGCTTGATGCACTTCCTGCGCCACCACACGGCCGGCGGGACTCTGGTGCAGAGCGTAGCGGGAGACGCTCAAGGCGTGACGGAAGTTGGCGAGAAACTCGCTCCAAGAGATGGTCTTGTTCCCGGTCAAGGCGGCCGCTTGCACCATGTGTCGCAAGACGGCTTTGAGCTGCTGAAGGGCGTTCAGGTCTCGCACCACCAGGTCAAACCGAGCGTCCCGGACTCGTTCCACGACGCGCAGGCCCCATGTTTCTTGCTGCCTTCGTCCCATCTCGGCGCGCGACGATTCTCGAGGATCATCGCCGATGAGCTCGTCGACAGAGGCTGCATACTTCTGGGAGGTTGCCTCCAGGCGCGGGGTTACTGCGTCGAAGAGCGTCTCCAGTTTCTCCAATAGCTGTGACGGGTGGACTTCTGCGCCTGGGTCTGAAGAGGACCCGGCGCCATTCCGACGCACGGCTGATCTCTGTGCCTCGAACTCCAGCGCCTCTCGCCACATGTCCCGGCCGCTGGTGACTATCCTTTCGCGCGAGATGCGGTCCAGGGCAGAGACCTCTTGGGCACCGAATCCATCGGGCGCGAAATCGAAATAGGGACTTCTCAAGGTGGCGATGACACCCCTTCGGGGGAAGTCATCGCTGGCCAACGTGAGGAGGCGGAGCAGGGAGGCCACCAGGGGGTTCTCGCTGAGAGCACGACCTCGTCTAACCAGCACCGGGATCCCGAACTCGTCGAACACCTGGTGCACGAGGGAGACGTAGGGCTCCCGAGACCTGAAAAGGATGGTGATGTCCCCCGGCGAGACGCCCCGTAGTAGCAGGCGCTTGACCTCTCGCGCCACCTCCTTGATCTCAGGGTATCGGGCTGGTGCCTGGAGCACCTTGACTGCCTGGTGGCCATCTATCTGTTCGACGGCGTCCAAGTCAAAGAGATGCCTCTCCAGGAAGCCCAGTGGTGAGCCGGGATCACCGCCAGCAGGTGGCACACGCACGACGACGGGGTTCAGAGCCTCCGTGAGGGCTTCGAATGCGCGCTTTCCACGGTCGAGCGAAGATCGACCCTCTTCGTAGGTCAAAGCTATGGCGGTCTTCTGTGCCCTGGCGGCGAGAAAAGTGATCAGCTCCAGTTGCACCGGACTGGGTTTCTCCAGGCCGTCTACAGCCAGCAAGTGTATGGGGGCGCCCAGGTGGGGATCTCCTGCCAGTTCATCCCTGGCTAGCCACATCACGCCTTGAAGGTCCGCGAGTTGCCTCTCTTGAAGGAGTCGATGGTAGGCACTGTATATCGCTGCCAGGTCCCTGTCCTTGTCGCCTCGGGTAGCGGCTATCGCTGAGAAGTCAGACGGTCGAACGAGGCCGCGCTTGAGTTCCGCGATGAAGTCGCTCACCACGTTGACAAACCCAGGCCTATGCGCGATAGGGGAGTAGTATCGCAAGAGATCGTCAGTGAGCAGGCTTTCCACTACGGTGCCCAACAACTGGCGCTGGACGATGGTGCCGATCTCAAGACAAGGTAGGCCAGCCGAGTTGAGGAGAGACCTGCAGAGGTCGCGAAGGGTCAGTATCTCCACCCCAAGGAGGGCGCGGCTGGACGCCTCGAGAAGGCGGCGGCGCAACTCTCGACGCAGGAAGGGTGAGGGAACGATAACCACAACGTGGGGCAGAGCCTCGTCCTTCAAAGCGCCAGCTACCCGCTGGCACAGGAGTTGGGTTTTTCCCGCTCCGGCGGGCGCAGTATAGAGCGTCACGCTAGCATTGACGCGCACAGATGCCATCCAGCTTTACCGCAAGTGTGATTATCACTCTGCCGGTTATGGGAGTGGAAAGCCGAAGTACCACGATTGTACCAAAGAGCGGGGGAACCGGCAAAGAGACATAAACGCGATCCCTTCGCACGCTGGGGAAGAAGGATGCTTCCGAGAGGCTCTGCCGGAGTTTGAGTATGTCGCTTCTTCTGACTTTTGTGGTATTTGGGTCATTCGCAGCCGATCAAGTCAGAACGGCCCCCTCTTGCTCGGCGGTGAGGCGTTTCGCCATCCAGGGGACAGGGGAGGGTCCGAGCGGGTCAGTCTCGTACCCTTCCATTGGTTGGCCCGCTGCCACAGGTTCTGTTCGGACTTGACAAGGTTCAGATCATGGTGTAGAATGTGACTAACTTGTTAGTCACAAGCCCGGACGAGCTGGCTTGTCGAACATTAACAGTGAACGCGGCAGTGGTGACCCAAGGCTCGGAAGCCAGGTCTGAAAGGGGAAGCCGGTCCAAGTCCGGCGCTGTCCCGCAACTGTAGCTGGCACGACGCCCGAGAGATGGCGTCGTCGCCGAAGAAGCCAGGATACCCGCCACCGGCGCGCTCCGAGTACCCTCGAGAGAAAGGGGATAGGAGATCAAGTCCACCAGGACCGATTTCCTTCCCCTTTTCTGTTATCTGTGCGCTGGGCAGATGGAGGCAGAGGGCATCTGGGCATGGAGCTGAGAACAGACCTCGATTTGAAACTCGACATGGACTTGGTGCTTTGGTGCCAAGGCGATGACCCATCGGGCCGTATTCAGCGGGATGAGCAACTGGAGCTCAATGGCGAACTGCTGGTCCAGGCGCGTCAGTTGATCCAACCAGCGATCGTCTACGACGTCTTTCCCTTGGTGGAGGTGAGTGAGGACACGGTGGTCTTCGACGGGCAAGCGAGTTTTCACGGCCACCTTCTGGCGGACAGGTTCGTGCTCGCCGAAGAGGTAGCTCTGGCGCTGTGCACCATTGGTGGCGGGCTTGAGGAACAGGTCTCAGTATACCGGACCCAGGGGGAAGAGACGCGCGCCATACTCCTCGATGGTATAGGCACGGCGGCGGTAGGCCAACTAGCTCAGATTGCACAAGATCTGATTCGCGCCGTGGCTGCTGGCAGAGGTTGGAAGGCGAGCGCCGCTTTTCAGCCAGGCCAGATAGACTGGCCGCTGTACGATCAGCGAGTGTTCTTCCAGTTGTTGCCGGCGGAAACGCTCGGTTTGACGCTGGACGCCAATTACCTGATGGTTCCCCCGAAATCCGTGTCCCTGGCCATCGGCTTGGGACAGGAGATGCTGCCTCTTGCCATGGAGAGTGCCTGCAAGCACTGTGCTGTGAGGGACGACTGTCGTTTCAGAAGAGACTAGGTTGGAGTGAGTCGTTGTGGATCTGTCGTCATAGAGGATGATGGTACGTGCACAGGATGATCAGATCGCCGGGGGTGCTGTCAAGGCGGACACACTGGTTCGAGGGGGACAGATGTCAAGACGGAACGCATGGATAGTCGTGGGGGCTCTCTTCGTGGCCGCCATCGCCATCCCCATCAACCAGTACAAAGTACCGTCGGTGATGCCGGTATTGATGGAGGCTTTCAAGTTAGACCTGACCACGGCCAACCTGTTGATGTCCGTCTTCTCCCTGTCTGGATTGCTGCTGGCCATCCCTGCGGGGTTCATCGTGCAGCGCGTGGGGCCCAAGCGCATGGGACTGGTCTCTCTCGGTTCTGTGGTGGTAGGTGCGCTGCTAGGGGCACTCGCCAGCGGTACAGCTGCGCTGTTGGTGAGTCGGACGATCGAGGGCCTGAGTTTCGTCCTCATGATGGTCGTGGCGCCAGCAATCATCGCTGTCTGGTTCAGCTCCGAGGAGAGAGGAGCCCCCATGGGCATCTTTGCCACGTGGGTGCCAGTAGGGAGCATGATTGCCCTCAACGTCGCCCCAGCCCTCGCCTCTGGATTCGGTTGGCAGGCCATCTGGTGGTTCGGAGCCGCGTACGGCGCGGTGGCGTTCCTGGTTTTCTGGGCGCTGGTCAGGATGCCAAGCCCCGTCGCCGCCACAGCAGGTGTTTCGAATACTCGCGCAAACGCCGCCCATTCCGGATCGCCTAGCATGGCCACCATGGGTCGCGCCTTGGCTAATCGGGATGTCTGGTTACTCGGCATGCTCTTCTTCTGTTTCACCGTATGTCTTCCAGGTTTCATGACCAATATGCCAACCTTCCTTCATACAGTGAGAGGATACCCGCTCGGGACCGCAGCTTTCATTGTCAGCCTATCGTCGGTGGCAACTATCATCTCTTGCCCTGTCGCGGGATGGATTTCGGACAGAATTGGTTCGCGAAAACTGGTATACACAGTCGCTTTCCTCGTCATCGCTGCGCTCTGGCCCTTGCCCTTCAGGCTGACGGGAGTGGGCATTCCGTTGTTTATGATCGTGTTTGGGGTATTTGCTGGTGTGATCCCCACCATGATCTTCGCGGCCGTACCGGAGGTGATGGAGAGACCGGAGTTGGCGGGGATTGGCATGGGAGGTGTCGTGACGCTGCAGAATCTGGGGCTGCTGTTGGGCCCTCTGATGTTCGCGCGAGTAGTGCAGATATCCGGTAGCTGGCAACTGGCCGGCTATGTTCTGATCCCTGTCAGTCTGCTGGGGGCCTTAGTGGGCCTGCTGGTCAGCGTCCGCTGACTGCCCCGTGGTGATGGCGGACGCTTCAGAAAGGAGGTGGTGAGTTCTCGCAGAGTAGTAAGTCAGCAAGTGTGATTCATTCTGTGCCTGAGAATAGGAGGTCAGGAGATGGCAACAGAGGAGAGGAAGCAGGAGATCCTGAAGGGTCTTCACGACGCGGTAGTGGAGTTCGAAGAGGAGAAGGTGGTCGAGCTGAGCCAGGCTGCCTTGGACGAGGGGGTGGATGCCTATGACGCGGTGATGGACGGTCTGGCGGCGGGCATGCAGACGGTAGGGCAGATGTACACTGATCAGGTGTACTTCGTGCCTGAGGTGCTGATGTGCTCGGATGCACTATACGCAGGGCTGGACATCCTGAAGCCCCACATCACGGGTGAGAAGGCACAGTCGAGAGGTCAGGTGGTGATCGGGACCGTGGAGGGCGACGTCCACGACATTGGCAAGAACCTGGTAAAGATGATGTTCGAGGTTGCTGGCTTTGAGGTCCACGACCTGGGTCGGGACGTGAAGCTGGAGAGGTTCGTGGAGGAGCAACTGAGGACGGACTCGGAGATCGTGGCGCTGTCGGCTTTGATGACTACCAGCATGTTGGCCATGCCGAAAGTAGTGGAGATGGTGAAGGCGCGGAACCCTGACGCCATGATCATGGTGGGTGGGGCGCCGATTTCGGAGGAGGTAGCGGAGAAGTACGGAGCTGATGGGTATGCGGACAATGCCGCGAATGCGGTGCAGGAGGCTATCCAGATGATCAGCAGCCTGAGGGAGTTGAAGAAGGCGTAGGGGAGTGTCGCTGAGACACAGAAAGGAGTGACATGGCAGAGCAAGAGCAACCGAGACAGGAGACGATGTCATCAGGAGAGCGGATGGGTGCGATATTGATGCGCCAGCGGCCGGACCGGATCCCCTTCATGCCCTTCATCTTCGGCTACTGCGCCAAGAACGTGGGCTATCCCATCGCGCGTGTCTACGACGACGCAGAGAAGAGCTTCTGGGCGCAGATGTGGACGGCGGAGATGTTCGGCTACGATGGAGGCGCCCTGTACGCCTATGCTTCGATGGGTGGCTGGGAGTTCGGCGGTGAGATCAAGATGCCGGTGAGCGAGTGGGAGCAGGCGCCAGTAGTGACCCGTTTTCCGGCAACGACGCCGGAAGCGGTGGACGCGCTGGAGGTCCCTGAGGTGGAGACCGCAGGCTGCTATCCCATCGCCATCCAGTTCGCCAAGATCCAGCAGCAGTTTGGCATGCCGATCATGGTGATGGGCTTCGGCGCGTTCACGCCGGCCGGCAACATCGCTGAGGTGGACGTGCTGTGCCGGTGGATGATGAAGCAGCCCGAGGTGGCCCACAAGTTGCTGCGCAAGTGCACAGAGTTCTCCAAGAAGGTGGCAGACTACTTCGTGGACAACTTCCCCGGCTACCCGATGATGGCTTTCACTGGTGAGGCTAGTGCAGCTAATCAGATCATCTCTCCCAAGCAGTTCGAGGAGTTCGTCCTTCCGTACCAGAAGGAGATTCACGCCCACATATTGGACCGAGGGATCAGGAATATCTTCTGCCACATCTGTGGGGAGCAGAACCTGAACCTACCCTTCTGGGCGCAGATGGAGTACGGCGACCCCGGCATACTGAGCTTCGGACATGAGGTGGACTTGACCAAGGCGATTGAGGTTTTCGGCGACAAGCATGCCATAGCCGGCAACATCGAGCCGCAGGTCATCCAGAACGGGACGTGGCAGCAAGTGTACGAGCTGTGCAAGGTGGCCATAGAGAAGGCCAAGATGGCGCCAAACGGCTATCTACTGATGGCGGGCTGCGAGGTGCCGGTCCAGGCGCCGCCCTACAACATCTACGTGATGAAGAAGGCGGTGATGGAGCACGGTTTCTACGATTAGTTGGACCATTGGCTCGGGCCCGGACTTGGTCCGGGTCCGGGCGCCATATTGTTCGCCCCTGACTGGGTATGCATTGTCGTCCGGTGGAAATCGTTCACTCTGACAATCAGAGCAGCGAGGTAGGCATCCTTTCTACGAGCTATACATGGCGCCCCTACCTTCGAGGCAGCAACAAGAAGTCGGCGTGAAATCAGTTCTTGTGTGTGAGCCGCTGACCTGTCATGCAGGATAGGGGGCGCCAGATGAGAATCTCGGGCGAGGAACGAAGAAGGCAAATACTAGAGGCCGTACAACGGCTCTGTGCCGAAAACGGGTTCGCCGGAACGACTCTCGACGATGTGGCTGAGGAAGTGGGGGTCAGTCGATCACTTGTCCTACAGCATTTTGGAAGCAAGGAAGGGATCTACGACGCGTTGGTGGGTTTTGTCGCCGGTGTCCATGCTCTGGAAGAGGACAGGGTGGTGCCTCAGAAGATCCGGGACAAGGACGACCGGGGTGTGTTTCACGCATTCGCGTCGCACGTATTTGAGCATAATCTACGGCAAGGCAAACAGAGCATCCTCCGGCTATTCATGTTTAGCCTTCTAGAGAATCCGGAGCTTTTCGGGAAATCAACCGAAAGGCGAGACAAGGCCTGGGAACCTCTCGTTTCTTACATTGAAAATCGTCAAGCGGAAGGAGTTTTCAGGCCTGTCGATGCGCGGCATGTGGTTCAGGCCTTCAGATCCCTAGTGGATCAGTTGGCGATGCAGGCCATCTGCGCCAACCAGCGCGAGAAGGCAGACCAGTTCTATCCCATGGTTGAGACAGTGATTGACATCGTGCTGGCGGGCATCAAGGCTGAGGCCTAGTAGCTATTTCCCGGAAAGGGCAATGGTGGAGAGGAAGCGCCAAGAGACAGATTACCCCTTTGCTGGGCATCTGAAGTCAGTTCTTGACCCACTGCGCGTCCTCAACGAGGTTGGCCTGACCGCAGGGGACATACTACTGGACGTTGCCTGTGGCGAGGGACGGTTCTCGATACCTGCTTCGAAGATCGTAGGACGGGAAGGGAGAGTATACGCTTTTGATGCTTCCGGAAAGCGGTTAGCCGTCTTGAGAGAAGCGATAGCGGAGCGAGGCATAGCCAATATTGAAGCACTTCTCGGTGACGTAACCGAGCAGATCTCGGTAGATGATGACAGCGTAGACGTCTGCTTGATGGCGAACGTGTTCCATGAGCTTGTGGAGGATGGTGTCATCAAGGGTGAGATGGGAGAGATCAGGAGAGTGCTGAAACCTGATGGCGTACTTGCCATAGTCGATTTCAAGAAGGATGTCGAGCGACCGCCGGGGCCACCACTGTCGGTCAGGCTGGATCCAGGGGAGGCGGAGACTGTGGTCAGGCAGTATGGCTTCGAGAGGGTCCGCGCTGTTGAAGTTGGTCCTTATCACTATCTGATTCTGTTCGCCATGGGCGATCTAGCACATGAGGGGGACGACCATGCCCGTATATGAGTATCAGTGTGAATCGTGTGATCACCGCTACACACTTCTGGTCCGTGCCAAGGACAGTGAGGAGCTGCCGACGTGCCCACAGTGTGGCGGCGAGAACGTGCGTAAGCTGATCTCGTCAGTGTCGGTGGTCCGCTCAGCTTCCGACAAAGAGAAGGACCGAGGACAATCGCTCGCGGAGGTAGATCCTACGAAACCCCAGGAGGTCGCCCAGTACTTCAAAGAGCATGGATCCCGCTTCGGCGACGACGATTTTCGAGGCACCGATACCTGGCACGACGCCATTGATCGCGTGGCAGAGGGCGGCCCTACACTCGACGAGTAGCGCTCACAGATGGGGCGACGTAGCGGGAGTTCAAGGAGTTGGTGGTGACAAGGGTCATAGTGAATTCCGGCATCTGCGGCTTTTGTACGACCGTCGAAGTCAGGAGGATTGCCAAACATAGGGTTTCAGTCGTGCTGAGCAGCGATTGTGAGATGGTAGAGAGCATGAATGGCGAGTTGCAGGACCTTGGGTGGCTGGAGGCCCTGGGCCCTCCCATGGGTTCGGCGGTGTGGGACTGTGCTTGTGAACACCTGAAACACCCCTGTTGCCCGGTGCCCATAGGTATGCTCAAAGCCATCGAGGTGGAGCTGGAACTGGCCTTGCCCAAGGATGTCGTGATACACTTCGACGATCCTGAAAGCAGGTAGCCGGTACGACAGTACCGTCAAGACGAAAACGAGGGAAAGGGAAGGGATTCGTGATTGAGAAAGCAAGGAATGAGCATTTGGTGATTTTTCAACCATCGGGCAGCAGAGGATACGTGGAGGATGGTACGACCATCGTGGATGCCTCACGACGGTTGGGCGTCGAATTGGAAAGCGTCTGTGGTGGACAGGCAACCTGTGGCAAATGCAAGGTCAGGATCGAGGAGGGCTTCTTCGAGAGGTTCGGCATCGAGTCCAGCATGGGCCATCTGTCTCCCATCGAGGAGAGGGAGAAGAAGTTCTTCGAGAAACACACAGAGTTGAAAGGGTATCGTCTATCGTGCGTCACGGAGATACACGGCGACGTGCTCATCTTCGTCCCGGAGGAGAGCCGCAAGGGCAAGCAAGTGGTGCGTAAGGCGGCGACGGAGAGGGACATCGACGTGAACCCCGCCGTTCGCAAGTATTACGTGGAACTGGTGCCCGCGACTCTGGAGGATACCATGGGTGACTGGGAGCGTCTGACTGAGGCGTTGCAAGAAAAGCATGGTATCACGGGGTTGACGATAGACTACCTTGCCCTCCTGTCTCTCCAGGGGACTGTGAGAAAGGGTGATTGGAAGGTCACCGTATCGGTGTGGATGGGCAAGGAGGTGATTGCTGTAGATCCTGGTTGCGTTGAGGAGAGCTATGGCGTGGCGGTGGACGTGGGAACGACCACGGTGGCGGCCTACCTGTGCGAATTGAGCAGCGGGAAGCTTCTGGCATCCGACTCCATGATGAACCCTCAGGTGACCTACGGCGAGGACGTCATGTCTCGCATCACCTACGCCATGACCCAGAAGGGTGGCCTGAAGAAGATGAACGATGCCATCATCAGCGGGCTCAATCGCCTGGCAGGCCAGGTGGCAGTTCAGGCGGGGATCAAGCGCAGGGACATCGTGGACTGGACCATCGTGGGAAATACCGCGATGCACCACATCTACATGAACATCTATCCTGAGTACATTGGGAAGGCACCTTTCCCACCAGCCCTCCACGCTTCCATGGACGTCAAGGCCCGTGAGATGGGTCTGAAGATCAGCCCGGGCGCTTACGTCCACGCGCTGCCTATCGAAGCGGGGTTTGTGGGCGCTGACAACGTAGGCGTCCTGATCGCCGAGGAGCCCTACAACCGTGACGACTTGATGCTCATCATAGATATCGGCACCAATGGCGAACTGGTGCTGGGCAACAGGGAGAAACTGATCTCCTCGTCATGTGCGACGGGACCTGCCTTTGAAGGCGCCCACATCAAGTACGGCATGCGAGCCGCTCCAGGGGCCATAGAGAAGGTGCAGATAGATCCCGAGACCAAAGAGCCACGCTACAAGGTCATCGGCAAGGACCAGTGGAGTGATGAACTGAAGGAGATGGGGGCCAGAGGTATCTGCGGCTCCGGAATTATCGACGTCGTGGCGCAGATGCACGTAGCCGGGGTGATCCTCAAGACCGGGCGGCTGAACATTGAGCTTGACCACCCTCGTATGCGGGAGGGCGAGGACGGGTGGGAATACGTGCTGGCCTGGGCCGACGAGACGTCCATTGGTCAGGACATAGTGGTGCACCAGCGTGATATCAGATCTGTGCAACTGGCCAAGGGAGCCATGTATGCCGCCGCCAAACTGATGATGCGCCGCCTGGGCATCGACAAACTGGACAGGGTGATTCTGGCAGGTGCTTTTGGGAGCTACATTGACAGCACGCAAGCGATGATCATGGGGCTGTTCCCCGACTGCGACCTGGAGAAGGTCTACGCCGTGGGCAATGCTGCCGGAGACGGTGCTCGCATCGCGCTACTGAACGTGAAGAAACGAGAAGAGGCCAACGTGTACGCCAGAAAGGTGGAGTACGTGGAGTTGACCGTCGAGAAGGACTTCGAAAAGCAGTTTGCTCAGGCGATGTACTTCCCGCATATGAAGGACAAGTTCCCTCACTTGGACGGCCTCATTCCTGACGGCAAGAAAGACAAATAGATGAGAGGAGGATAGTATGACTCTGAAGTTCCGATATGAGAAAGATCAGAAGGTCTGCCAGATTGGCGGCATAAGGTTGGGCGGCCAGCCCGGGGAGAACCCCCCTCTTCTGCTTGGCAGTCTGTTCCAGAAGGGAGACAAGCTGGTCGAGAGCAGGAAGGGGCGGAAGTTCGACCGGGCGGGAGCGACTGAGCGCATACAGGAGATGGAGCGCCTCGCTGACGAGACCGGTGTCCCCGGGATGGTGGCCATGGTGGCCAATAGCCCAGAGGAGATGAACGCCTATGTGGATTTCTTTATCAGCGTCAGCGACAGGCCCTTCGCCATAGACATCTGGGTGCAGAAGACGAGATTGGAGGCCACGAAGTACATCTGTGAACAAGGGTTGCAGGACAGGCTTCTGTACAACAGTATCACCCCCTGGGACGAAGACATCCCCGGACAGGTGGCAATGCTCCGCGACCTGGGGGTGAAGCACATCGTTGTACAGGCCTTTGACGTGGAGGACAAGACCCCCGCAGGCAGGCCCAAGTCCTTGAGGAAGATGCTGGAGATGGTAGAAGGTGGCGGGTTCGAAAGCATTCTGGTGGACACAGCGGTGATGAATCTGCCAGCCACCGCCTTCTCACTCCTGGCCAACAGTCTCGTCAAGGACGAATTCGGCCTACCAGTCGGAAGCGCGCCGTCCAACGGGACCTACATGTGGAAGAAATCCAGGGAGATGTGGGGATCGAAGGGCTTTGTGGGCATTGATGCCGGCATACATGCCATCTGCGCCCTGGCGAGCGATTTCATGCTCTACGGACCTATGACGGGCAGTCAGCGAGTTTTTCCTACGGTGGCGGCTTCGTCGGCGCTTCTGGCTACACTGGTCTATGACGACACCGGGGCACTGCCAGAGAGCGAGAGTCATCCCTTGAACCTTTTGTTCTCAGATATGGTCGAGCAGTTGGTCGGCCAGTAAGGAGGCATATCAGTGGCAGATAATGACATGAACCATCGCGAACGCGCTCTGGCAGCTCTGCGGGGCGAGAAGGTGGACCCTATGCCCGTCTTCAGCGGCATGGGAAATCTGACCGTGCACGGCCTGGAGGAGTATGGGTGGCGCTTCCCGGAGATACATCTGGATTCCCACAAGATGGCCGCCGTGGCAGCTTCCACCTACAAGCTGTTTGGCTTGGAATCCGTCGTTGTGCCTTTCGACATGGGGGTAGAGGCCGAGGCCCTGGGTTGCGGCGTGAACTACTACGAGGACGCGGAAGGGATCCTGTATCCCACCATCTTGGAGAAACTGGCGCCCACAGTGGAGGAGTGGGATCTTCAACTGCCTGATAACCCGCTGGAGCGGGGCAGGGTTCCGGTCGTCGTTGACGCCATCAAAGAGCTGAAACGGGACGTTGGTGACGAAGTCGCGGTGGGCGCTTGGGTCCTGGGGCCGTTCACCCTCGCAGGGCAGATCCTGGAGTTGGACGATCTGTTCAAGAAGAGCTTCAAGAAGCCGGATGCGGTGCACAAGGTGCTGGATGTGCTGGGGGGTTTTCTTATCTCCCTGGCCAAGCGCTACAGGGAGGCGGGTGCCGACTACATGACTGTACGCGAGATGGGTGGTGGAGGTGACGTACTCAGTCCCCGCATGTTCGGGTCGCTGATCCAGCCGCACCTTCGAGACATCTTCGCTGCCCTGGAGTCACCCAAGATCCTGCACATCTGCGGCGACGCTAATCTCATCGTAGAGCAGATGGCCGACTGCGGCGCCGACGCCGTCAGCTTCGATCAGAAGACCGACATGACGGAGGCGCGGAAGAAGTTGGGCGACGACGTGATCCTCCTGGGTAATCTGGACCCCTATAACGTGTTGGTGGCAGGCACGGTAGAGGATATCGACGGCGCCATCAAGGAGATAGTCGAGAGCGGCGTCAATGCAGTGTGGCCGGGCTGCGATATCTGGCCGGATGTGCCCAAGGAAAACATGCTGGCCTTGATGGAGGCGACCTACAAGTATGGCACAAGCGTGTAGCTTGGCGCCGTAGAACACGGGAGCCACGGGAGAGAGCGCCATGGGGGCAAAGGCGGAGGGACAGGGTCAGGTGATCGTTTTCACCGGAGCCGGCAAGGGCAAGACGACTGCGGCTCTCGGTCTAGCGTGCCGTGCCGTGGGGCACGGCGGCAAGGCAGCTTTCATTCACTTCACTGGGCCTGAGCGGCCATCGTTGGGTGAGGTGACGGCGACGGGGATCCTTGGCGCAAAGCTGAAGATGATCGGCATAGAGTGCCAGGCGGCGGATCCGTCATACCTTGGTGAGTTTGATCAGTCAGTGCCGACTCTCAAGGCTGCTCTGGACTTGGCCAGGGAGCTGATCAAAGGAGGCGAATGCGACGCCGTGGTATTGGACGACATCAACCCTCTGTTGCATCAAGGCGTGGTCGACGAGGAGGCTGTCATTGAGCTGATCAGTGATAAACCTGAAGCCACGACTGTGGTTCTGACCGGACGCTTTGCCCCTGACTCGATCATGGAGATAGCAGATGTCGTGACGGATTTCGCGGAGGTCAAGCATCCGGTTCACACCGGCGCGGCGCCACGGAAGGGGATCGACTTCTAGCTGAACAAGAGACCGACCCCTACGCGTGGAACGGCTCGGCTGATTTTGAAGACCTCAAGAGGCCGTGTGACTCGTCCGACTCTTGTCTGTTGGGGACTTGAACAGGCGGAACACATGGACCTCTTCCCAACTCAAGTCCACCTCCTCAGTAGTCTATTCCCTTTCGGCTGACAATGCCTCTCTGATAGGGGTGCTTTATCTCCCGCATCTCCGTCACCAGGTCGGCGCGAGCGATGATTGTGCTATGAGCATATCGCCCCGTCAATATCAGTTCGACACCCTCAGGCTTGTCATCTAGCAGGGAGAGCAGATCCTGTAACTGAATGAGTCTCCACTCCAAAGCCACGTTCACCTCGTCCAGGATGACCAAATCGTATTCCTGGATCATGACCATTTGTCGGCCATGATCCAGAGCCTCTTGCGCCATACGTACGTCAACGAGAGCCGGGTTCTCCTTGTCCACGAAATCGGGGCGACCGAACTGCTTGAGCGTTATGTTGGGGTGGCGGGCCACCGTGCGCAGCTCGCCGTAGTGGGGCCAGCCCTTCATGAACTGTATGATGTAGACCTTGAGCCCCTTGCCTGCGACACGCATGGCCTGGCCTAGGGCGGCGGTGGTCTTACCCTTTCCGTTGCCTGTGTAGACTTGTATCAGACCCTTCTCTGAAAGAATCATCAACCCTGGTTGCCCCCCGCTGCCGGAATGCCGGCGCCAGCCACGTCGACCCGGGACGTGCCTCTTGACGTATGAGAGTGTAGCCCCCTGATGCAGGCGCAGGGGAATTGGCTGGCCTCCGGGCGCCCTGTCATTCCGTTAGCAGTTCGGTCTGCGCGGCGTGTCGGCTAATACCTCATTGGCTTTCCGGCGCGGGTGGAGAAGGCCTCGTGGCCGATGGTGACACGACGGCGTGACTCCGGTCTCAGTGGCAGAAATGCTGTCAGTGAACCTGAGACTGGTGCGCAGTTCAGCTTCGCGAGGACCAGCGACTGCCCCAGGCACATCGTGAGCGCTGGAGTGACTGAAGCCAGTTTCATCGTGCCTCAAGCCGGGTGTCTTTGCCCGCAATCCCTTCAGAGAGTCGAACAGCTTCCCTCGAAGGTTGTCGGGGAAGGATCGGGAGGGTATCCCGGTGATAGCAATAGTCCTTGAGTCACAGCCGGGGGACAGCGTCTGCCGTGGATCGGCTACGCGGTCGTCTGGACGCACGCAGGCAGGAGATCCCTAGATCGCAGGCTATTCGACTTCTCCGAAGCACGCTCCGGCGTGTGATCCCGGTCCAACTCCGCCACGGTGAGAAAGCCGTGGGTATGACATTGAGTTCTGATCGGATGCACGAATTCTGTTCCAATTTGGGCCGACGCATTACTCGGCGATGAAGTGGAAGCGCCTCTGAAAGCGCCTGAGCAAGTGCAGGATGGGAGCGCCGAAGAGGAGGATTAGCAGCAGGTTCCCCGCGGCCCTTCCCATATCCCACCACAGAGAAGTGGCCACGTAGAAAGTGGCATATCTTCCCAGGATTTCCCAGACCCCGCGCCCCGGCTGCTGGTACATACCCGACTGACCGATGTCTATGAGATACGGCCAGAACCAGAGATTCATAATCGCTCCAAACAGCAGGCCCAATAGCGCGCCCCATAGGGCCAACAACACTACCTCGACCCGCCCGAAGCGATGTAGCTGGGGCAGCCATGCAGAGGCCATGCCCATCCACGCGACCGAGAACATCTGGTAGGGCAACCAGGGCCCCATACCTCCGGTGATGATGGCGGATACTAGGAGCGAAAGAGCACCTAGGAGGAAGCCGAAGTCAGCCCCGTAGGTGTAGCCACACAGGATAGGTAGGAAGAGCATAGCGCTGAAGCCAGCCGGACCCGGTATCAGCCGGAGTGCCGCGTTGATGGCTACCAGAATGCCTAGCACAGCGATCATCTTGGAGTTCATTTGCTGAGTCTCCAAGTTGGCGATTACAACTACGAGACATAACACCAGCAGGATCAGAAAGGTCAGCGGAGCATCGGTGGAGTGGGCCATGAAGCCTGTATCCTTCTGGGTCTGTGGCACCAGAAAGGGGTAGAGGAAAGCCACCGCTCCCAGTAACGTGGCGAGCATCAAAGTGAGCGTGCTCAGGCCTCGCCTTGCCAACGTCGATGCGTGGGTCCTCATCTCTCCACCATGAGCAGCACGTCGTCCATGGTAAGCAAGCGTTCGTCGTGGAACAGCTTGTTGATCTGTGAGGAGAAAACCATTGATCTGCTCATCACGCTGCGCGCCGGCCCATCCACGACTATCTGTCCCTCACCCATGATCACCACCCGATCGGCGCACTGAGCCACCAACTCCACGTCATGAGTTGACATAATGATGGATTTGCCCTCGTCTTGCTTACCAGACAAGAAGTCGGCCAAGGCGCGCTTCTGGTAGTAGTCCAGACCGCGGGTTGGTTCGTCCAACAGAATGATATCCGGGTCGACCACCAAGATGGCGGCCATGGCGGCCCGTTGGCGTTCGCCGCCACTGAGGTCCCGCGGGTAGGCGTCGACGTGATCTTCCAGATGAAGGCTCCTCAGCAAGGCGTCGTAGTCTCCAGTGTCCAATCCATGACTGCGGCGCGTGAAGTTGAGTTCATCCCGCAGCGTGTCGGCAAAGAGCAGCGAGCTGGGATTCTGAGGCACATAACCTACACGTCGTGCGATGTCCTCAGTGTCTTTGCCCCTGGTGTTTTCGCCCCACAACTCGACTCGACCACGGCCGGGTCTGAGGAGGCCCACAACGTGCTTCAGCAAAGTGGTTTTCCCGGAGCCGTTGCGTCCCATCAAAGCCACGAATTCTCCCTGCATCACCGAGAGGTTGACGTCTCGCAAGGCCTCGTGGCCGTTGTAGGAGAACCAGAGATCCTGGATGTTGATAATCGGGCTCTTCAGATCCCCCTGCGCACACCGCAAGTCACCAGGGAGATGGTCTGCCGGTGGAGGAAGCCTCAATTGCCTGGCGAAACGGCGGCCTTCCTTGATGGTGAGGGGCAGGGGCTGCCAATCTAGTTCCTTGGACAGACTGATCAGCGGCGGCGTCAGCTCGACTTGTCTCAAGACTTCTTGGGGTGTGTCGATCAAAGGCTTCTCGCCATTCCCAGGGAGGTACAATATCCGGTCGGCATACTGAACGACCCGTTCCAGGCGGTGCTCCGAGAGGACGATAGTCAGACCCATGTCGCTGTTCAGCTTCTGAAGCGTGGTCAGGACCTCCTCAGCGGCCTGGGGATCGAGCTGGGAGGTGGGCTCATCGAGCACCAGAACACTCGGTTGTAGGGTCAGCACAGCGCCGATAGCCACCCTCTGTTTCTCACCTCCCGAGAGCGTGTTGATCTTGCGGTGGCGCAGGTGTGAGATGTTGAGTTGGTCCAGAACCTCCTCCACTCGCTTGCGCATCACTGTTTGGTCCAGGTTGTGGTTCTCCATGGCGAAAGCCAATTCGTCCTCAACTGAGTCAACGACGAACTGGCTCTCTGGATCCTGAAACACGAAGCCCACGACCGCGCTCATCCCGCGTGGCCCCTCTCTCACTGGGTTATGATCGGCGACGCATACGCTGCCTCGGAACGTGCCGCCATAGAAGTGGGGGACAAGTCCGTTCGCGCAGCGCAATAGGGTGGACTTCCCCGACCCCGAGGCTCCTATCACGAGGAGGAATTCCCCTTCTTCCACCTGGAGTTGCAGGTTGCGGAGCACAGGGGCGTGGGTGTCAGGATAGGCGTACGTGACGTTGCGGAGCTCAATCATCTGTCTTGTTCCTCATCTGAGGCGCAGTCAAAACGGGAGTGACGGTTGCCATGAGCACGAGACCAATCAGAGGGTTGAAACTAGGAAGCGAGACTCTGGGGTAGGGATAGAATAGCAGTGCCTCGGTGTTCAGCAGCCAGAAGCCTCCGATGACTACGATGGCCACCATGCTGGCGGCGCTGACAATGGTGTCGCGACGCCGCCACAGTTCTCGCCGGTACCGGCTGCGCCTTACCCCTCGGCCTATCGTGACCAGATTGGCTAGCAGCGTTCCCAGGCTGCCGAGCATGACAAGGGCGCCGACCCAGCGACTGCTGGAGTAGTAGCTGTACCAGAAAACGCCGGCTAGCAGCCCGAAGAGGGCCACAGGGATGAGTATCCTGTGCAGGAGTCGGCGCCTTCCAGTTTGCGGAGATGCCTCACTCCCAAAGCCTCGCGCCTCCATGGATTCAGCCAGTTGGATGGCTCTCTCCAGTCCGCTCGTCAAGAGGGGAACGAATAGCGGCAGCAAGTCCCTGAGGCCCCGAAAACGGTGACCGCGGATGGCCTGTGCCTCCCGGATGTCCTGCAAGCTTGCAACCATCTGGGGCACGAAGGCGATGGCGATCGAGGCGATCATGGCGGTCTGGTACATGAAGGCGGGTGTGGAGCGGAGCAACTGATGGTGGTCAACCAGGACGTTGAAGGTTGCGAAGATAAGCAGGATGACGATGAGGCTCAAGCCAGAGACCAAGCCGAAGGTCAAGGCCTCCAGGGTGATTCTGCCCCCCAGATCGAGGAAAGTCACCTGGCCAATCCTTAGGGTGAAGCGCGGCAATGTGAAAAGCACGGTTTCGCCGTAGTGGACGGTCAAGGTGTTGAAGAGGATGCTGAACGACGCCAAGATAAGGCCGGCCTTCAAGAAGAGCCGCCAGCTATCCACCACGGGTGAGAGGCGACCGATAGTGTTGTAGGCCACAGCCACTGCCAGCAGCAAGATGATCAGGTACAAGGGGTTCCTGGTCAGCATGGCTGGCAAGAGCGCGGCGATCAACCACAGCAGCCACGTCGTGGTGTGATACATAGCCTACTGCTCCAAGTTCTGCTGGTCTGTGAAGTGTCCTCTGGCCCGCAGATAGACCCCCATCAGCAGAATCAGGATCGCCGCAAAGACCAGGCCTCCGAAACCAAGCGTTCCGGCGCCGACGCTAAGCAAGAGCAGAATGCTGTTCAGCCCTACACGCTCTTGCGGCGGTGGCTCAACGGGCTCGACTTGCCGCGGAGGATCGACTATCTCAGCCACAGAGGGCGTCGTCGACACCGGGGCCATAGCGACGACAGTGGGACTAGACGTGCGGCTTGGTGTACTGGTGGCGGATGGAGATGGTGATGGTGATGGGCTGCCGAGGGAGGGTATAGCTGTTGGCACCCGGGTTGGTGGCTGAGGCACATCGGTGGGCGTGCTGGTGGCTCCGGGTACCCGGGTGGGGGTGCTCGTCGGGGGTGGCGTAGGCGTGGGTTGACTGACGTTGATGATCAGCTCATAGGTGAATTGGCCAGCCTCGTTGAGGACCTCTAGTTCGTAGGTCTGAGTCTGTGACGGGCAAACGTATCTCGAGTCCTCGGCCATCACGCCTTGCCCGTCGAGAACCACGACCTCAGCGTCTTGTACGGTCCACTTGAGGACGGAGCACTGCCCAGACGTGAGGCTGCTTGGATCGGCGGTGAAGTCCACCACAGGCGGAGTCGGAGGGGCGCACAGTTCCTCGAAGGTCAGGAGAGGGGGTTCAACGTCGGAGCCACCTGCGTCGCCCGCTCCCCAGCTCCAACCTTCTACGTCACCTGGTTGCACAGTATGCCAGGAGGCACCCATTCCCGAGTAGACCCATTGCTGGGTTTGTGGATCAAGGTGGTAATACGCCCAGTATTCGCAAGGCGGCTCGCCTGTGCATTGGCAGAAGCAGTGCTCATAGTCGCAGCCGTCATCCTCAATCTTGCAGATGGCGGCGCCAAGTCCATAGGACAGGTCCTTGACCACGGACAAGCCAGAGCGGTCGAGTACGTCCTCCCCTGTGATCTCTGCCTCTGTGAACTCAATGCAGTCGGTGAAGACGGTGGAATCCCCGAACCGCACCACCAGACCCACTTTGTTGGGACTCTGTGCCCCGGTGGGGTTATAGAGTGCTTCAGACATCACAAACAAGGCGACTAGAGTGATGATGAGCAGAAATGTCGCAGTTGCCCTTTTCATCGCTATTTGCTTCGTGGCCTGGGCTGCCCTGCTCTTGAGGCAGGCAGGGCAGGCATATTCGGCATACTAGTCGGGCTTACTCTTCGAAGCTCTGATCCTCAAACCGGCGTACCCGGCGAGGCCAGCCAGGCCGCTTCCCAGCAGCAGTACGGTGGCAGGCTCCGGCACGAACTCTTGCTCGAATTGCATAGCGCAGACCTGATCGAGGGATACGTCATCGAGGGATGGCCAGTTGTTGGGCATCCACGTCTCCGGATCGAAATCAGTCCACACCCACGCAACGACGTCACCGTCTGCTACTGTGAGGTCCATGGGGAACTCCCAGGCATGCTCTGCTCGATTCCATCGGAAGAACGTCCAAGAATGCACATCACAGAAACACTCGTCTGGGGGAAAACACCCTACGTCTTCTATCGCACACACAGTGATTCCCCACCCCCAGTCCTTGGTCACAACGTCGAGGCCAGTTGCGAGGAGCGTGGTCACACGGTCGCTGGGTGTCTCCACATCCACGCAGAAAGCCCGCATGTCACCGCCAGGGAACTCTACGAGAACACCTACCGTTCCTGTCCCTTGGCCGAAGGCTGTGGTCACCGCTAGCAGCGCAAGCACGGCCAGCACGCCGCAGACGATGCCGACCCGATACGAACGCGCAAGATTCCTCACTGACATCTGTTTCTCCTTTGCTCCTTCTCGTTACGGTGTTGGTCAACACGCACAGTCGCGGGTGAGAAGATCACATGGTTTCCACCTCCTTGTCGAGTTGCCTCTCTCATTCTCCTCAACTAACCTTCTAACCGTTGTGGCTCTTCAGGGCAAGCGGAACATACGCTTTCCCCATGCGTACAGTGAAGCTCTGTGGATTGCCGCCCGAGATTCCGTCAGGATCATCGTACGTGACCTCGATTTCGTACTCTATCCCCAGGTCGAGGTCCAGCAGTTCCAAGTAGGCCAGGCCACCTTTGTGCATGTCGGGCAGTTCAGTCCAAGAGTCATTGCCGACAACGCGATATCGCAGAGAGGCGGAGCCGTCGTTGTCGTCGTCACCGGAGTAGGGCCCGACAATCTCTAGGCCGCTTCCACAGGTCAGGCGAGGTGAGACAGCACCCGCCACGGTACCATTTGTTTCGGAGAGAGGCTGGTAGACTGGGTAGTAGGTCGAAACCAGTGCCGGAATGGCGTCCAGTGTAGCCATCAAACGACTGCCTGGCCAACTCGACGAGAAGGCGAAGCTACCGCTTTCCTGACCACTTTGCTCCTGGAAGGCCAGAATGGCGTCCCAGGAACTGGCCACGCCTCCCCCGCCAGTGGAGAAGACCAGAGGTTCGTCACGATACGTGCCAATGGCCAGCAGACCCTCAATTGCCAGAGCGGTGGAGTTGCAGTTGGTCTCTGTGCGGGTTGCCAGATCCGGGAATCCACCGTCTGCGAACTGAAGATCTTGCAGGTAGTCCGCCGCGTTTGCGAACACGGTGGGTGAGCTGGGCCCTGCACCGGCGGTGAGCGCCTGCATGGTCAACCCTGTGCTGTCCACATCGGAAGCGCCATCCCAGGCCCAGGACCACCCTCCGTCATTATTCTGATCGGTCTCGATTTCCGTGACAGCTTCGGGGGGGATGGTCTCTCCCACCTCGGCCAGGGCCAGGATGGCCAAATCGTGGGAGAAGAGCTTGCTGGGGTGGTAACGGCCGGTGACCGGAACGTACGTGGCGAGTAACTCGTTCACTAAATTCCTGCCAGCGAAGTTGGCAGGGTCTGCCCAGCCTACTCCTACCTCTTTGGCTGCCTGCACCGCCCTGATGACCTTGGCCAGCTCGCCAGCGGGTTGATCGCCCGGGGCGCTCTCAATGTAATCCAGGGTTTGTTCTTCCAGAGCATCAAGCGCACTACGTTCCTGCCCATTGTCGGTCTGGGTCCACTCCGGTCCATCGGGATCCTGGCCGCAGCGGGCGATGGCGTAGACGGCGTCAGCCGTGATACCACCGTTTCCAAAACCTCCGTCCGTGTCCTGCTGGGTCTTCAGCCATTCGAGGGCCTTCAGCGCGGCCAGCCTGCGGCCTGGGAGGGGGAGGGATCTGCCCATCAGGGCTGGGACGGCTCTTCCGGTCAGTGACAGATCGCTGTCGTAGGAGCCGTCTCCCAACTGAAAATCGAGAAGGGCATCGAATGGCGTGCGCAAGCACCGGGACCATCCGGGGCTGAGCAGATCCTCGCCGCTGGCCAGAAGGGCCTGAATGGCGAGCGCCGTGGATGCTGCATCTGAGTCGGATGCCAATGCCGAATCGGAGAAGCCTCCATTTGCTGTTTGTCGCGCTCGCAAGTAGTCGACGCCATCTGCGATGGGCTGTGAAGCCAGAGCCTCGCCGACCGCGACGAGAGCCTGAAGACTGAGAGCTGTATGCTCAGTGTCGCTTGTCTGGCCCGCAGACGCACCCCAGCCGCCGTCTATGTTCTGCTGGTTCTTCAGCCAGGTGGTGGCGGAAGTAGGCACGGTCTCAAATGACACCTCCAGCGCCATGATCGCCAGGGCCTGGGCGGCGATCCCATCGGAGGCAATGCTCTGGTATCGACCTGTTGAGGGATCGTAGTAGTCGCCAAGGATGCTGATCAAGTCGCTCCCGCCGAACTTTCGAGGATCCTCGTTCCCGGCCACCACTGCCAGGATCATGCGGGAGGTGCCTTCGGCCGTGTTGGTATAGCTCACAACCTGAGTGGCGAGATATTCAAGGGGCAACTTGCCGGGATCCCCGACCGTATTGGGCTCCTCGTAGGACGCTGCAAAGGCCAGCACCACGCGACACGTCGTCTCGGCATCGGAGGTGGGGTCGCCAAAGCCACCGTCGCTGTTCTGCTCAGCATCGAGCCAGCGCAGCGCCTTATCCACGGCGCGAAGCCGTTCCTCGGTGCCGGGAGCCAACTCTGTTGCCTGAGCTGGGAGCGTCCGAAGACTCGGCATCGTTGCCAGCACCAGTGAGATTGTCAGGGCTACTACGGTCCTCGCCGCGGTGCTCATGCGGACCCCTTGTGCATCAAAACAGCCCCAACCTTTCAAGTCGGGGCTGTGGGGAAAAAAGCAACCCCCCTCGTCGAAGTAGCCGGGGGGGTGTTCTCCTGGTCTTGCGACCATGTCTCCGCCCCCTTTCTCTCGAAGGTTGTCGGAGCGCGATTCAGGTGGGTGTCCTGGCTTCTCCAACTCTATGGAGCTACAGTTGCGGGACAGCGCCGGACTCTGACCGGCTTCCCCTTTACGTCCTGGCATCCGGGCGTCGGACACCTGGATCGCGAACTATTCAGTTTGGTATATTATAGCACACGTTTTCGCGCTTGTCAAGCAAGGAGTGCTGTTCCTCGCTGCGATGGGCTGGCACATCCGGCGGGCGAGGCTGTCCAGCAGTCACGACGACGTCATCTGACCACCAAGACCGGCCTCTCGCACCCCAGAACGATCTGCTCCGTGGTGTCGCTCAACATGAAGTGCTGGAGCCCGGAGGCGATGTGAGCGCCGATGACGATCAGGTCGTAGTCTCCCTCTTGCACCTCGGCCACGATCTCGTCCATGACCAGACCGTGGCGCACCTTAGCCTGTCCTTCCACTCCGAAGCCTTCGAGTATCCTCAAGTCTTTCCTCAGGTGCACTCCCTCGCGCGCGTCGGACTCAAGCAGGACTTCCGTAGACTCCTCCAGATCACTCAGTCTCGCCTCTGAGGTGAGAGGCAATTGCGACATGACGTGCAAGACGGTGATCGACGCTCCGGTCAAGGCGGCGAGACGGCTAGCGAGTTCGGTGTCTTTCTCCCCAGGCTTGGCACCTCCAGTGCAAACGAGTATCTTGGTTAGGTTCCTTCTATTCCCCTTCACGATGAGCACGGGGGCCTGACAGTAACGCGCCAGGCGAGCCGCCGTGGAGCCGAGCAGGAAACGGGTGATCCCCCGACGCCCTCGGGAGCCGACGATCACCAACTCGTACCCCTTCTCTTCCGTCTCCTTCAGGATCTCCTCTGCAGCGTGTCCGTGTCTGATCTTGGTCTTCACTTCTGGTACGTACTCGCAGAGGGCGTTGTTGGTTCTTTCCAGCATACGATCCACTTTTCGCTCATCGCCTGAGTTCTCGATGACTCCGAGCAAGGTGACAGGGCCGCGTGCCTCCCTTGCAATGAGCGCCCCAAAGCGCAGGGCCTCAGCGGCATGGCTGGAGCCATCGGTGCACATAAGGATCTTCATGAGAAGCATCTCCTGTCTGTCACATGAGCATAAGGATGATAGGTGTGACCAGTATGATTGCCGCGAAGATGATCATGTTGCGGTTGCTCTCCGCAATGCGGTGAGTAAGAGACAGGACGGCACGCTCGTGGGGTCTGTACAACAGTAGCAGTGTGACTACAGAGACGAGAGCGACGGCCACCATCTGCACCACTACCACGGTGGCAGCCATAGGGTTCCTCAGCACCAGGGCTACCAGTAGAGTATCAACGAAGGTGGAGACGTTGGCCCCCATGATGTAGGCGATGGCGTTCTCACTTCGTATGTAGCCTCGTGCGGAAAGTGGCACGAGTATGCTGAGCGAGATGGAAACCGACATTGAAACCGCGGTTACGATCAGTCCAACGAAGAACATGATGATCGGCCGATAGATCAGGCTTGGGATCTGCGCGAATCTCGTCTTGTCCAGATGCAGTTGTGGCAGGGCCCTGTCGAACAGGTTGAAGCTGAGCATAATGATGGCCACGCCAAGGACGAACGCCAGCCACCCGGACGCTTTCTCCAGAATGAAGGCCACGATGGGGCCATACAGGACGTCGAGCACTGAGATAAGCGAACCTCCAATCCTCAACTGGATAGGCTCAGTCATGTGCTGGGTGAGCAGCACATATCCGATGACTAGACTGGGTAACTGGAGGGAGAGAGTAACAACGAAGGACAGAATGCCCATGGAGAGGCTAGCGAGACGCTCGTGGCCTCGCAGGATGTAGAGCAAACCAACGAAAAGCACGATGAACGACGCACCGATGCGGGAGCCGCTTATCATAGTGAAGGTCTCGAACGCTCCCATGACACCGACGTCGAGGAAGGCGAGCGCGATGGCCGCCACTGGGGAACCGCTGAAGATGAGGTAGGCAAACAGCCAACCAAAGCCCAGGCTGTTGACGGGGTTGCTTACATCGAACAGGCCCTGGACGACGGGCGCTACCGTCTGCGCGCCGTCCTTCATCAGTTGGATGGCCAGGAGGAAAAGCAGGACACTCAGGAGGGCCAGACCGATCTTCTTCCAGGCGATTGTCCTCATGGCCGTCTCCCAAGCTTATAGTTCACCTCTCACCTCAGCATCCAGCCGCAGGAAGAAGTCGGCCATGAAGTGGTGGCGATCTTCGGCCATGTCCTTGGCCGTGGGTGTGAACAGGCTATCCCTTATCCGCGACAGCTTGAAGGCGAATTCGTGGACGGGTGTGTGGTCCGACGAGAGGTCCCCGCGGGCAAGGGCCTTGTTCTCCCAGCGGTTCTGTCCGTAGTCAGCTTCCACCTCCGCCCACAGCCGCTGTCCCATCATCCCACCGATTGCGAAAGCTCGGGCCACGCCTATGGCACCGATACAGTCCAGCTTGTCGGCATCGTAGAGTACCTTCGCTTCCAACGTCTGTGGCGCGTCGTCGTTACGAAAGCGATGGGTGGCGATGGCATGTGTCACAGCGTCCACCTTGTCCGGGGGCCAGTCGGCCAGGATCTGGCGGGCCTGCTCAGCCCCAGCAAGCGCGTGACAGGGGCCGCCTCGCATTTCGTCAGCGCGCGCAACATCATGGAGGAGGACGGCCGTCTTGAGAACCTCCAGGTCAGCACCCTCCGCGGATCCGATGCGTTCCGCCAACGCCAGTACCCTCAACACGTGATGGAAATCGTGGGCGGGATCGGCGTCATCGTAGTGTTGTTGTGCTTGCTCCAGGGTGATCGCTTCCAACTCTATTCCTGCCTTTGCCTCCACTCTGGTGGTTTTGGTCACTCAGTACGGGGGACTGAACCCGAGGAATCAGTTGCTGGAGCGTGTCTTGGAAAGGAAGAAGCGACCGGCGTCAGAGACGTAGGCGGGCAACTGCCTCCAGAACTCGGGCTGAAGCCCTTTGCGTACGAGGCGTCCGGGCCGGAGATAGAACCGACGGTAGGCCTCGTGCCACTTCCGTTCCACAAGCTTGGCCGTCACTTCACCCATGGAGAAGCGGGCCTTTTCATCGTGGATGGCGAAATCGCGCCAATCGTGGCTGAAGAGGTCGCCGCCGTCGAGGATCATCTGGTAGAGCTCCGTGCCGGGGAAGGGCGCGGCGATCATGAAATTGGCCAGGTCCGGGTCCAGTTCCAGGGCGAGTTTGATGGTGTCGTCCATCGTCGCCTCGTTCTCTCCCGGAAGGCCGAAGATGAAGAAACCTATCGTCTCCAGCCCTGCTTTCCTCGCGTTGCGGAAGGCCTGCCGCACATCCTCGATGGTCTGACCCTTCTTCATGATGTCGAGGATCCGCTGGTTGCCGCTCTCCACGCCGAAGCCTACCCTCTTGCAGCCCGCCTCCTTCATCAACTGGAAAAGCTCCAGGTCGGCATTGTCGGCTCTGATACCGTGGATGGTTATCCAAGGCACCTCGTTCAGGCCTTCGTCTACCAGTAGCCGGCAGATCTCCTTGGCTCGCTTGATGTCCAGCGTCATCACGTCGTCGGTGACCCCTACCTCAGTGGCGTTCAGGTCTACGAGCAACTTGCGCCACTCCGCCACCACGTTCTCGGGCGACCGGGGGCGCCAGATGTTTCCGGTGACGGCCTTGGAGCAGTAGATGCACTGATAGGGGCAGCCGCGTGAGGTGATGATGGTGTAGGCGCGCGCATCAGGATCCAACCCGTCGGTACGCGGCTGAAGGTTGGTGTATCGGTCGATCTTGTACAGATGATGTGCAGGGAAAGGCAGGTTGTCCAGGTCCTTGCAGGGGCTTCGCGCGCTGTTGTGAACAATCTGTCCCTCGCCGCTGCGAAAGGAGAGACCGTCTATCTGACCCCAGTCAGGCGTCTTGAAGTGACGCGCGCCGCTTTGGGAATCCACATGCCCATGGTCCTTCTCCAGGGCCCGGGTGATCTCGATGATGGCGTCCTCGGCCTCGCCGCGCACAACCAGGTCCACCACTGGACGCTCCAGGGACTCGTCGGGAAGCAGCGTGGGGTGAGGGCCTCCTAGGATCGTGATCGCATTCCGCTTCTGGGCTTCGGCCGCGGCTTCCCAGGCTTCGTGGATGAGGGGGGTCACGCTGGTGATGCCCACCAGGTCAAATGCTTCGCTGTCCAGCAGGGTGGTCAGAGGCTCCTCTTCCACGGCTCCGTCCCACAGTTGCACCTCGTGTCCTTCCTCTTCCAGAACGGCACCGAGGTAGCCTAGCCCCAGGGGAATGTGTTTCCGCGAACTCCACGTTTTGGATTCTGGACTTACAAGGAGTACTCTCATCTCTTCTTTCCCCAAGTGCGGTGATTGTAGCATAGGACGGGTGGCTTCGCCATTCCTCTGACCCTGTGCTAGAATGTGGCGGGAGGTGATAGCAGCTCAATGGGAGAGGAGAAGGTCGTCTTCCCCAGCGCCGGAGCTGAACGGCTTCGACTGGAGGGTGTCTTGCACCGGCCCGAGAATGAAGGAAACAGTCGACCCGGGGTCGTGCTTTGCCATCCGCACTCCCTCCATGGTGGTAGCATGGACGTCCCGATCATGGTGGCCACTGCCTATGAGTTGGTCCGCCGTGGGATGACAGCGTTGCGTTTCAACTTCCGTGGGGTGGGAGGGAGCGAAGGGCAGTTCGGGGAGGGCGTCGCAGAGGTCGCAGACGTGGCCAGAGCCGTGGAGTTTATGTTGGGCCAGCAAGACGTCGACAAGGAGAGGCTCTACTTGATGGGGTACTCCTTCGGCGCTTCAGTTGGGCTGCGCTATATAGAGGAGAATCCGGATATGGCGGCTGTTGTGGCGCTGTGTCTTCCCTTGGGCGCCATGGCCATAGGATCACTGGATGGGGAGTTCTGGAGGGGCTACACGAAACCTAAGCTATTCCTCACTGGCGATCGGGACCACGTCTGTCCCTTGTCCAAACTGCGGCCTTTGGTGGAGAGCTTGCCGGAGCCGAAGGAGTTGGTCGTCCTCGATGGAGCCGACCACTTCCTCTGGAGACGCGAGGAGGAGATAGCGCGAGCCGTAGCTGATTTCCTGGAGGAGTAGTGGCTAGGACAGGTTCAGAGCCGCGTGTCGTGTTGTCTGGTGGAAGACCATTCACTTGTCAGAGGAGGGCAGGAAGATGGCGGCGACCACAAGGTTGGAGAAGTACCTTCGGGACCAGGGTGTACGATTCGAGACCATGACCCATCCGGTGGCGTATACCGCCCAGGAGGTGGCGGCGGCACAACATGTGTCCGGGAGGCGGTTGGCCAAGGTTGTGATAGCCAATGCTGACGGACAACTGGTGATGTTGGTCCTCCCGGCCAGCTTCCGTGTGGAATTGTCGAAGCTAAGATCGGTGCTGAAAGCGAAGAAGGTCCATCTCGCCAGAGAGGAAGAGTTTGACGGTACTTTCACCGACTGTGAGGTGGGGGCCATGCCGCCCTTTGGCAACCTGTATGACCTCCCCATGTACGTGGACCAGTCTCTGGCGGGCGTTGGGGAGATGGTTTTCAAGGTTGGTAGTCACGCCACCAGCATGAAGGTGAGGTTCTCAGACTACAAGCGGTTGGTCAAACCACAGATAGCCGACTTCGCAACTCATTCTTGAGACTTGCACGGGTCTCACGTTCCCCTTCTCGCGTCCCCCAGTGGCGATCAGCAGCAGCAGGAATGTCGGGCCGGTGACGGATCGACGATTGTTGCGCGCGGCGCTGTCTCGAGGCGATCCGGAGCCACAAATCGTTTCTTGCCTGGGAGTGGCAGGTTTTCTTGTTGTTCCCTTCGATTCGCGATCTCGGGATGGGAGCCAAGGCCGGATCTTGATACTGATGACGGGGTGATCTCTTGCGCGAAAGAGTCTTGAATTCGGACCTCATACGTGGCCTGGAGCTAGACCGAGGATTCCTCGGCATGATCGGCAACCTGGCCTATCCTGTGGTGTTGGCCAACCTGTTGCAGGCTATGGTGGGCATCATCGATATCTGGATGGTGAGCCGGCTGGGTACGGAGGCCACGGCGGCGGTGGGTCTCAGCCGGCAGTTGATCATGGTGGTCCTCGTCTCCATCGCTGGCTTGGCTGTTGGCACCCGAACCATGGTCGCGCAGTTCACAGGTTCCAAGCGAGCTGATATGGTCAGCCGTGTGGCGGCGCAGTCCATCCTGGCCACGTTCTTCGTCTCCGTCGCCATCAGTCTAGTGGGCATCGGCTTGGGTCCATCGCTGCTGCGGCTCGTGGGCGCCGATGCTGAGATATTTGCCTTGGGTGTGCCCTACATGCGGGTCTTCTTCGCGCTGTGTATCTTCATGATCTTCAACTTCATGTTCAACGCCATGTTACAGGGCGCAGGTGACATGAAGACCCCCCTCGTGATCATGGTCCTGATCAACATCATTCACGTCTTCTTCAACTACGTATTCATCTACGGTGTCGGTCCTTTCCCGCAGATGGGAGTGACAGGCGCCGCACTAGGCACGATGACATCTCGGTTCGTGGGAACTGCCATCGGGCTTGGAGTGCTCTTCAGCGGCCGGTTTGCGGTCAAGCTACTGCCGGACAGGTCCTTCTTGCCTGATTGGAGCTTGATGTGGCGCATCCTGCGTATCGGTATTCCAGTGGCTGGACAGAACATGGTGCGCACTTTGGCCAGTCTGGGATTCCTGTGGGTAATCACCAGCTCTGCGCCAGCCGGATTCAGGCGTCAGGCCAATGTGGCAGCATACACAGTGGGCATCCAGTCGGAGGCATTTTCTTTCATGCCGGCCCTGGCCCTGTCCATCGTCGCCACGACTCTGGTGGGGCAAGCCCAGGGCGCAGGAGATTCGAGGGAGGCGGAGCGACGGGGATGGGTGCTGGGCCTTATCGGGGCCACGGCGATGTCGCTGGTGGGAGTGATCCTCTTCGTCTTTGCTCCCCAGATCATAGCCATCTTCAACGAAGTGGGGGATCCGCTGGTGACCGAGGTGGGCATCGCCTATCTGCGAATCAACGCTCTCGTAGAGCCTTTCCTCGCTCTATCCATCGTGATGCGAGGGGCCTTGGATGGGGCTGGCGATACCAAGCCACCTCTCTACTACACCATTCTCAGCCAGTGGCTGATCCGTCTGCCCCTTTCGTATGGGTTGGTGATGGTATTGAACACTGGTATCAGTGGGGCTTGGTACGCCATGGCCTTTTCGACTGTGATTCAGGGTGTTCTCACGACTAATCGCTTTCGAAGCAACAAATGGAAGTTCATCAGGGTCTGAATGGTGTGTTTTACATTGGTTTTACAGGACCGCAACCTCCAGATGATGTTCATAGGCGATCATCAGATAGTGAGGTGCTCGAGGAATGACGGAGGAATCCACAGGCTGGCGGTGGGTGGACCCGCTACTGGCGTTACTGATCTTTGCGTTCGCGCTACTCGTTTATAGTCTGACTCTCACGCCCAGCTTGTCTTTCGAGAGTCCCGACGGCAATGAACTGGCTACCGTGGCCTACCAGTTGGGACTGGCCCACAGCACCGGTTACCCCTTGTACACCTGGCTGGGCAAGCTCTTCACCTTCATCCCTGTGGGAGACGTGGCTCATAGGGTGAATTTCATGTCCGCCACACTGGGAGCGGGCACCGTGGCTCTCCTGTACTGCATTTTGGTGACCCTCACGAGGAGCAGATTGGCCTCCGTCTTCACCGCTCTCTTCTTTGGCTTCTCCCTGACCTTTTGGTCGCAGACGGGGATCGCTGAGGTGTACGCGCCCAACGCCTTCATGCTGACACTGACTCTGTTTCTACTCGTGAGGTGGGCCAAGCGCGAGAAGGAAGAGGAGGCCGCTGGCCAACGCAGATGGTTGAGAGTGTCCCTCGTCTACTTCCTGGCCTTTTCGCTGGCTTTCGGCCTCAGCCTGGGCATGCACATGTCCAACCTGGGGTTCATCCCCGCTTTTGTCATCTTCATTCTGTTGGTGAACTGGCGTATCCTGATAGAGCCCCTCAAACTGCTTGGCGGGGCGGCGCTTTTCCTCCTGGGTTGCGCTCAGTTCCTGTGGCTTCCTTACAAGGCTGCCACGCTCGTTGATGCGCCCATGGCCCGCAACGCTCCCAACACCCTCCGGGGCCTCTACAACTACACTCTGGGGGCCTTTCCCCAAATGAAGTTCGCCTTTCCCCTGTGGGCGCTGCCGGATCGCGTCGTGGTGTATCTCTATCTGCTCTGGCAGAACTTCGGAATCTTGGCCATTCTACTCGGGATCTTCGGCATGTGGGAGATGCTCTTTCGGCGCACCAGGCATTTCTTCCTCCTCATGACCATGTATGTGGTGCATCTGATCTTCTTCACCCAGTATCGCGTCTTCGATCTGGACGTTTTCTTCATCCCTGCTCACCTGATCTACGCGATCTTCGTCGGTTATGGGCTGTTCCGATTCGTCGAATATCTCTACTCTGGCCTGAGTAGGATCAGAGTGCCTCGGCTGGCCCTCAGTGCCGCTGTCGCCCTGCTACTCGTGCTCCCACTGGCCAGGGAGGTGCGAGCGAACTATGCGGTGAACGACTACTCAGATGACGTCGCGATTAATGACTTCTACCATAATGTCTTTCAGATGCTCCCAGAGGGAAGTGCAATCGTCGGGCGGGGCGGCGTGTTTGGATACGACATGTTCTATTTTCCATATGTCTACGATATCCGACCCGACGTGCTGATGCCGATGGCCGAGTTGAGGGACAGGGCCTCCCCTGAGATGGTGAGGGAGGCTGCGGCGCTGTATAGCACTGTGCGCGTGGGACCCGGGGAGCAACGTGCAGGGCCCTGGGCACCACCGCCGGGACTGATCAGCCCAGAGAGTTGGCTGGTACCCGTCTTGGCGGGGCAGGGTGGACAGTCTTCGTTCGGTGGGATGCGACAGAATCTAGTGCTCTACGAGGTGAGGGACGAGGCGCCACAATTGGTCGTCAGCGAAGCAGATCCCACGCACGAGATGGGAGCGAAGCTGGACGGTCTACAGTTGGTAGGCTACGATCTGGACGCAGACCGAGTAGAGAGAGGCGGGCGGGTACAGCTGACGGTCTATTGGCGCGTGGTGGAGGGAAGTTCGCAGCTAGTGGTCACGGCCATTGAGGACACAGTCTTGGAGAGACATGAACTGGGGTTTGGTAACCTGCGTAGATATGTGGAGGAGTTCCGCCCTGACGGAGATGCCATTGTTGTGGAGGACTACTATCTGGTCATGCCTTCCACGCTCCCTCTGGGAGAGGTGACCTTGCAGGTAGGCACGACGTCGCCCTTCACGGGCTGGGGAACGGAGATGATTGATTTGGCGACTCTCAAAGTGGTTGATGGTGGGTACTTCTCTTCATCCTTCTATCGCTAGGCAACCGAACGGGGGTATGCAGTGGCTGCAGATAAGGGTTCTCTGGTTAAGGTCTTGATCGGTGCCGGAGCGGCGCTGCTCATGGCGCTGATGCTCCTGGCTTGCTTTTCGTTGGGAGTGTACGTGGGCCACCGGGGTCTCCTGGTAGGCACTGTGGAGAACTTCGGAGCGCGTCCCGCCGCGGGACAGCAACCCCCCCAGCCCCCGACAGGGCCCGTAGAGGACCTCCCTCCGGGAAGGCCTGCCCTGGTGGGGAGGGTGGGGGCGATCACCAACGAGGGCTTGTTCATTCAAACTCAGCAGGGGCCGCGGCTGGTACAGGTGGACGATGATGCGAAGGTGCAAGATCACAGAGGGCAAGAGCTATCGTTGAAGGATCTGCGGCAAGGTGTGTATGTGGCCATCTTCGGCGAATTCACAGGCGACGGGCGACGATTGGTTGCTGAGACTATCGTTGTCGTGCCGCCTCCGCAGCCGTAGTTGTGCGGGACAGCGCCTGAGGGAGACCGTAACACCCTTGCCACGAACGCTGCTGTGGCTGGTAGTGTGCGCTTTGGCACGTGAGGGAAGGGCTGAAGCCCTTACTACGAACTGGCTTCCAGGGCGCGGCGGAGGTTCGACAAAGATAAGTTGCCGCCGGTCATGATCAGAACGACTTTCTTCCTGGCCAGGCGATCCCGCAGGCGGAGCGCTGCGGCCAGAGAAGTGGCGGCAGCGCCCTCGGCCAGGTTGTGGGTTCTCTCAAGGAAGTGAACAATGCACCGCAGCATCTCTTCTTCGCTCACGAGAAGGAAGTCGTCCAGAAGCTCCCAGAGGATGGATTGGGGAAGCATGAAGGGCGCTCGCGTGGCCAAACCCTCGGCGAAGGTCTCCATCTTGGCTTCCACTCGTTCCCTGGCCTTCCAGGTCAGGTAGGCGGACGGCGCCTTCTCCGCCTGGACTCCGATGACTTGAATGTCAGGATCGATGGCCTTGGCCGCGATGCAAGTCCCGGAGGCACCACTCCCGCCGCCGACGGGGACGATGATGGCGTCGGCATCCGGCAGCTCCCCAAGAATCTCCAGAGTGTGGGTGCCCACTCCGGCGATGAGGTGAGGTTCGTCGCCCGAACTCACGTACCGGTATCCTTCCTGCTGTGCTAATTCCTCCACTCGCTGCCGGGCATCGTCGAAGTCCTTCCCGTGGAACATGATCTCCGCGCCCAACTGGCGGATGGCTGCCACCTTGCCCGGATTGGCCCCCTCAGGCATGCCGACGATGGCCCTCACCCCGAAGAGCCTGGCGGCGTAGGCGATGGACTGGCCGTGATTGCCAGTGGAGGCGGTGATGACACCCTTCTCCTTCTCCTCAGGGCTGAGTTGTGACACCAGGTTGATGCCTCCTCGCACCTTGAAGGCGCCCACGGGTTGGTGGTTCTCGTGCTTGACCCACACTTCGGCCCCGACCAGTTCACTGAGAAGGGGATAGTGGTACAGCGGAGTGGGGGCTAGATAGGGTTTGATGCGTTTGTGGGCTGCCAGAACGTCTTGAAACGTCGGTGGGTGGAGAGATGGCATCAGTGAACACTCCTCACGGGATTTCTTCATCAGCGCAGAGGGCGCGGAAATCGGAGAGGTTCCCAGTAATTCGTACAACCTCTCTGTGCCCTCTGCGGACCGAGCGGTGCAATGGCGCGGCAGTCGATGCATCGACCGAGCGGAGGAAGATCAGCGGACACGCGCACCCTTCCTCTTGGCGGCCAGCTTCTGTTCGTAGGCGCAGGTCAGGCCGGTTTCCTCCAGACTGGTCCGGAAGCAGAGGTTACAGGAGATGCACTTGGCCTTGCTGAGGTCTCCTCCTTGCCAGCGCTTGACCAGGTGAGGCTCTCTGACGAAGGGGCGGGACATGGAGAAGTAATCCACAGTCCCTTTCGCTAGTATCTGCTCCATGCGCTCAGGTGAGCGGACGCCGCCCACTAAGACCAGGGGCACGTCCACGACTCTACGGAACTCTCTCGCCTGGGGCAGGAAGTAGGCCTGCTTCTTCATTGTGCCAACGCCTGTGCGATTGGGACCGAACTTGCCCGACGCCGGAGTTCCCCCGCTGATCTCAAGGGCATCTATGTTCATCTCCGATAGCCTCTGGGCCAGGTAGAGCCAGTCGTCCAGAGTTGCGCCTCCATCGACGAAATCGTGGCAATTGATCTTCATAAGGATGGGGAATTCTGGACCCACCGTCTCTCGCACCCTGTGGTACACCTCAGAAATGAAGCGGGACCTGTTCGCCAAGCTGCCTCCATAGCGGTCCGTTCTCCTGTTGGTGTACGGTGAAAGGAACTGGTTCAGCAGGTAGCCGTGCGCGCCGTGGAGCTCGATGGCATCGAACCCGGCCTCCGCTCCCCGGCGGGCCGTTTGTCCGAAGGCTTCTATGATTTCCTCGATCTCGCCGATGGTCATCTCGCGAGGCACGGTTCTGTAGGTTCGGTCCTCGACCGCTGAGGGGGCCAGGGGCGAGTGCCCCTCGATCCATTTCATTCTAGTCTGCGCGCCCGCATGCATGAGTTGCAGGGCAATCTTTCCCCCGCGTGCGTGGACAGCGTCGGTCATCTTTCGATAGCCTGGAACGTAATCGTCGCGGTCGAAGCCGGACATCTTGGGTAGCCCTCTACCGCCGGGGAGGACGTAGGTGAAGCTGCTGATGATGAGTCCGATGTCGCCTTCAGCCAGGCGCGAGATGAAAGCCACGAGTTGGTCGGTGCAGGCACCCTCGGTCGTCGCCAGCCCCTCCCAGGTGGCGGATCTGACGATCCTATTCCTGAGGGTCATGCCGTTGATCTCGGTCTCTTCAAAGAGGGCAGGGATAATCGTCGCTATCTCCTCAGAGGACAATGCCATACCTTCTCATCAGGACGTCTTCGACGCCGTCCCAGGTGGGTTCCGCCTTTGGAGCCGCGGTCTCGCCCAGAGACCGATCCTTGAAGCCGCTGGAAGTGCTGATGCACACCACTGGACCTTCGCTTTCGAACCCGTTGGCCAAAGCCCGTCGCAGCCCAGCGACCGATGCGGCAGCCGACGCCTCAGCCCACAGGCCCGTCTGTGCCATCCGGGTCTGTGCCTCTGCCATCTCTTCGTCGGTCACCGACACAGGAAACCCTCCTGATTGCTCGAGAGCGACGACGCCTCGATAGCCGTTCACGGTTGCCGCGATCGAGTAAGCGATCGTGGGATCAGGTGGCACGGTGGCGATGGACATGCCAGCCTCCAAAGCGCGAGCCAAGGCCCCTCGCGCTGCCGGCTCGCAAGCCACCATCACAGGGGTGGAGTCTGTCAAGCCCAGGTCGCGTAGCTCGCGGAATCCCTTCCACACGCCGTAGAACAGTTCGGCATAGCCGGTGGGCACGAAGACGGCAGCAGGCGTCCGCCCATCCAGTTGCAGCCAGACCTCGTAGGCGATGGTCTTGTATCCCTCAGTGCCGTAGGGTGGCCCGGTTGGGGAGGGGGTGAAGGTGCCGGCAGGATACCAGCCCGTGCGATGCACCGCCTCGGCGATCAAAGGCCAGGCCTTGCGGTGGGGTATGCGGACGACCGCGGCCCCATAGGACAGCAAGAAGGACTGTACAGCAGGTGGACAATCGGGTGGGGCAAGAACTACGCACGGCAGCCCTGCTTTGGCAGCGTAGGCGGCGGTCGCCGCACCGTGATTGCCTGTGGAACTGACGATCACCGCCGGGGCCTTGACCTGCAACGCGCCCCCAATGGTCAGATAGGCGAAACGGTCCTTGTGGGACCAGGTAGGGTTCCGCGACTCGTCCTTGATGAGGAGGTCCCCTTCCAGGCCGGCCCACGATGCCAGCTCGGGTGCGGGCACCAGGGGCGTGCCGCCCTCACTCAAGGACAACTCCTCCACCAGAGGAGGCAGGAGACGTGCGTATCGGTACAATCCGGGGAGAGCTGCGTCCGGGAGGAGCCCCTCGCCTGTCTCAGGATAGTCGTAGATCACGTCCAGCGGGGACTGGAATTTCTCACTGAGACAGGCGCGGCAGCCAAGGAATTGATTCGGGTCGAGAGCGGAAGTATCGCCGCAGGATAGACATCGGAGTCCAGTAGCCAGAGATTCACCGTTGGTCATCGCTCCTCCCGCGAGAACGCCGGGTACAGTACAGATTGAATAGTATCGCGACTGAGGGAGGTTGTCAAGATGGGCAGGATGAGAAGTGGCGGGAGCTTGGAGAAAGGTGGCGCAGTGCCATCAAGGACACCAGCAGCAGCGCTGCAAGACGATATGGCTGGGCGGGCGATGCCATTTCGCTTGGGTATGACTCTGTGCTAGGTGATGTACCTCTCCTTCGACAAGTACCGGTCTCTGCTGTCCGTCAAAATGGTGACTATCGTCTTGCCTTTTCCGAGCCTTCTTGCCACTTGCAGAGCGGCAAACACGTTCGCGCCGCCAGACATACCGCAAAAGAGGCCTTCTTCCTGGGTCAATCGTCGGGCCATATTTATGGCGTCTTCGTCGGTGACCCAGATGATTTCGTCGGCCACACCCTGGTCGAGGATGTCTATCAACAGGCCATCGGTGATCCCTTCGATGAGGGGTATGGCCTCTTTGCCTCTGCCAATCCATGGGGCGCCCGCGGGCTCTACAGCGATCATCTCCAGATGCGCGCACAGGGGCTTCAATGCCTCGGCCACGCCCATCAGAGTGCCGCCCGTGCCGATGGAGGCTACGAAAGCATCTACCCGGCCGCCCGTCTGTTCTAGGATCTCCTTCCCCGTCGTCTCTCTGTGGGCTGCCACGTTGTCGGGATTGCTGAACTGCCTGGCCCACCAGACGTCAGGGTTGGCCGCTTCAACGTCCCGGCACTTCATCCTGGGGGTGATCTCGATCACTCCCCCGTGAACAGAGGGATCGAGGGAGGGGTCGAGGCCAGCGGTGTCAACGAGCTCGATCTTGGCGCCGTAGCTCTCCATCATCTTTCTTCTCTCAGCGCTAGCCACGGCCTGGGGCATATAGACGACCATCTGATACCCCTTCACGGCAGCGACGAAGGAGAGGGCGATGCCCGTATTCCCAGTGCTGGCCTCCACGATCTTGTATCCTGGCTTCAGGTCTCCCCGCTTCTCGGCGGCCTCGATCATGCGGAGGGCCATTCTGTCCTTGATGCTGCCGCTGGGGTTCAGATATTCCAGCTTGGCCAAGACCTCCGACTCCAAACCGTCGGTGATCTTGTTGAGACGCACGAGAGGGGTGTTGCCGATCAGGTTCAGGATACTGTTCATGGGGGTGCTCTGCTTGGGGTTCTTCACGTCGACATCTCCTAACTGGTTGCGAACTCGATACAGTCCTCCGGGGACCGACGACTGAGCATCCGTCATCGGGCTTGAGCAGGGACTGTGTGGTGAATAGTATCGCATCCGATGGATGTTGGCAAAGGGAATCCGCTTGACAGAATGCAACAGCGTCTGTCGAGGCTGGCGCTAGATCGCGATTCAGGCCGCAGCGCACATTCCCAGAGTCCCGTGGGGACTTCGTGCACGGCTCCGTGGCGGACCTGCTCCCATGTGTGGCCTTTCCCATCCATCAGATGGGCCTTCACAGGCCGCTAGCATCTCTCCGGGATGATGTGGCGGTTCGAGCAATGCACACGGATGAGACGCCAGCCCCATTCAAAGAAACTGACCCCGCCAGTGGTCCAACTCCCTGCCTGTTCTGCTCAGCTTTGTGCTGCATACGCACTCTCCACGACTTTGGCCAACTCAGGCCAGCCAAACTCCTTCGTCACCCGCTGCCTCGCCTCCATACCCAGTGCTGCCCTCAGCTTTTCATCTCGCAATAGCTGAACGACGCCAGTGGCGAAGGCCTCCACCCCACCCGGTGGCACCAGATATCCAGAGACCAGATGGTCGATGTACTCCCCCGCCTGCCCCACGTCATCGGCCACCACAGCTAGCCCTGCTGCCATCAGATCTGCCAGTTTGGCCGGGCAACGCGCACGGTTCAACAGCGTGTCTTCGAAAGGGCAAACGGCCACGTCTGAGGCAGCGAAGTATCCTGGAAGTTCGTCTTCCTGCGCCCAGCCCACATAGGTAAGGCGCGAACTGAGCCCCGCCTCTTGTGCGCAGGCCAGGAAACGCTCCTCTTCTCCAAGAAGGCCACGACCGACCACGAGCAACCGCGCTGAGGGTTCCTGAGACCAAACGCGGCCGAGTATGCTCAGCAGACGCTGTGCTTCGAACTCGAAGAACCTGGTATACAGAAGAATCACTGCGTCATCACCGAGTTGCCATCTGTCCCGGACCTCGCGTCGCAAATCGGTGTCTGATACCTCTGATTCGGTACCCACACCGTTAGGTAAGTAGTGCAACGCGTCCCTGTCAATCCCCATCTCTAGAGCCAGCCTCTCCAACGTCTTGCTGGCGAGGGTGAGGGCGTGGCAATGGGTCATTCCCCACCTCTCTTGCCAAGCGAAGAAACGCCGCTCGACCCACGAGTACCCTCCCATCTCGTTCCAGCCGCCCCATCCCTCCCAGTCGTCGCTGTCAACAACCAGACGTACTTTGCCCAGTCCCAGTTTCCCCAACCACCAGAGAGCGGCTGCGGTCAGGCCAGCATAGGCCTTGGGCTTGAAGCAATGAACCACATCAGGCCGCGTCGCCAGAGCACGACGCAACAGCCGCCAGGTGATGAGCATCTCCCTCACCAACGGCACTCGGGTGGGCAAGACAATATTGTGGATACCTACTCCGTCCTCTTCCCATGCGCGCCCGCTCTCTTCGGGACAACTCCAGGGAGGCAATAACACCTCCACCTCATGCCCGCGAGCTGTCAGTGCTTTGCCCAAGGGCAATGCCCGACGGGCCATCGTACCCCTCGGTCGCAACCCGAAAGGCCCAACCATGACGACCTTCATGTGCAGGAGCCGCCTTTGATCAGTAACACAGTACGACATTCCATCTCAGATGGGAGATCCCCGTCAGTCACAGTCGGCTTCGCCAACGTCGATAGGGCTCTTGGGCACGGGGGGCAACACGATTGGGTTCAACCCGCAGCGTCAAGTGGCCTACCCTCACTGAATGATGCGACGAATGGTGTCGGTCCACGGGTATTCTTGCGTCTGGTCCGCAAGAGGTGCGGCACTAGCCAGTTCAATTTCCTATCTCAAACGAGGGAACGGCAAGGGAGGAATACCGGGAACTGTCTAGTATTGGTGACAGTGTTGATCACATCAAAGACAGCAGTCAAGACCACCATCATCGGAAGAGAGTTGCCTAGAGTCCAGAAGAACCCGAGCACGGAGTTCTTGTAGCGGACTTCCGGCGTCCTCAACTACCGGATTCCAAATCAACTCACAGCATGGCACCCACTCCACGCATCTTCCCCACACCAAGCGCCTCTACCGGTTGCTCTCAGTCCAGAGCGACAGGTTATCCCCTGCCACGGGCTGGGACTCAGTTCAAGTCTCGGCAGCAGGTATCATATATCTGGACGATCTTCCTGCCTGCAGCTTCCCACGAGAATCTGTTGATGGCTCTCTCCCGCAGACTACTCCCGATCCTGGCTGCCTGTTCGGGATTGTCGAGGGCGAAAGCTATGCCTTCGGCCAGGGATAGGGGGTCGCCAAGAGTGGCAAAGATACCGTCTTCATCCAGATACTCGCGAGCGACAGGTGTGTCAAAGGTCACCGTAGGTATAGCCATGGCCATGTATGTGGACAGCTTGCCCTGGCCCTCGGTGGCCGATATCTTTGCAGACACAGCGATATCGCCCACGGCCAAGAACTGACGGGCCTCGGAATAGGGGATCTGTCCCGTGAATGTGATCTCCTTGGCGATTCCCAGCTCTTCCGCCATCGCCTGGTAGTGCTCCACCCAAGGATATCCCATTATGACCGCGTGCACTTTGCTCTGTGTGGTCAACAAATGGGCAAGGGCACGTATCAGCAAGCTCGTTCCTTGATGTTCCGCCAACAGACCCAAATAGACTATCACCTTGTGATCCTCGGGTATCCCGAACCGTCGCTTCATGCGCAGCTTTTCCGCTTGGGTGCCGTAGGGGGCAAAGGTATCAGCATTCACGCAATCTGGGACTATGTGCATCTTGTCATCCCCCACGCCAAAAGCTGTCCTCAGCAAATCATAGGCGTGACGAGAACTCACGATGATCGCTCCCGGCAGGCGGTTGATGCGGCGCTCCAAATGCAACATGAAAGGGTAGAAGGGACTATCGACTCGCAGGAAACCATGGTCGATCATCTCGCTTGTCAGGCTGCCCTGAAAATCGAAGATCAACGGTACCCGGCAAAGCAGGCTGACCGGGTAGCCGATCAGAGCTCCCTCGTGTAGATGAGCGTGAATGACATCAGGCCTCCACCGCCAAGCAACACTCAGCGATGTATAGGACAGTAGCATGTCCAAGGCGATCTTGTAGTGCGATGATCCCACCTCCTGGCCTTTCCGCCAGGGGATCTTCGTCGTGCGCGCGATGGACACACCTGCGACGTCCCGGCCGATATGATAGGTGCATATCTTGACCTCGTGGCCCATTCGCCTCAGCTCGACGGCCTCCTCCAGAATCCGTACATGACAGCCGTAGTCTGCAAAGAAGGAAGTGGGCGCCAACATCAAGACCCTGTACGGTGTCAGACTATGGTCTCCTTCGCACACTGGGAGCAGTTATCCAGCCGGTTCGTAGTACATGCCTACTTCCAATGAAAGGCCTCCAGTCCCCTCAGGTGCCCTACCGCCGAAGCGGGGAGACGCGAAGGCCTCCCTTCCCTTGGGTGCGCGCGCCAGCCAGTTCCGTCGAGCGCAAGCCATCTGTGGTCCCTTCAGCGCACTCGGCCTCTTGCTGGGTTTTCAGCGGCTCCCTCGAACTCACCTGGGCGCGACGTAAGGCTTTTCTCATGGATTGACTCTGGAAACACCATACGTCGTTTCCCTCGAAAAGGCAAAGAAAAGCTGCAACAGCCTATGATCAGGAACGGTTGACGGATGCTCGCCCTTTCTCTCACTGGAATGCCAATCTCTGACACGAGCAAGGCCCTGCCGTTTGGGAGGCCTGTTGCCAAGTCAGCACTGGGTCTTCTGGGAAACACAACAGGGCAGGCTCACCAGGCTTGTACGCGGAATATCCCATAGCTTTTCCCAAGTCTGCGCGCGTTGACAGCTTGCTTTGCTTGTGCTATACTGTGTTGACACGGTGTGAGGGGAGCACCCCGACAACATCCAGATCTTCACCAGGCTCGCCTTGCATGCACAGGTCGAGCCTTTCTTGTTGCGAGCCTTTACTCATCGACTTGCACATCTTCGGTCCTCCACGGAGATTCATGATCGGCTTTGGTACCTTGGTGAGGGGGTGAGATAATGAAGAGCATGGTCCGTGGTCTTGTCGTAGCATTCTCCGTGCTTGTCTTGGTGACAACACCGGGTTCTCCAGCCTCGGCGGCTCCTCTCTCCGGCCCGGAAAGGCAAGGCACAGGCTCCACCATCCACATCGTCCAGTGGGGAGAGAACCTGACCATCATCGCCCGGCGCTACGGCGTTACCACCACCGCCATCGTGCAGGCTAACAGCCTGGCCAACCCCAACTACATCTACGCGGGGCAGAGCTTGGTCATCCCCTCGGGCTCGGCGCCGGCGCCTCCGCCTGCACCTGCGCCGCCGCCAGGTGAGACGACGACCTACGTCGTGCAGAGTGGTGACACGCTCGGTGCCATCGCCGCGCGCTATGGGACCACGGTCAATGATCTGGCGGCCTTGAACGGTATCGCGAACCCCAACCTGATCTACGTCGGTCAGGTGCTGAAGGTACCAGGGGCAGGAACGCCCGCCCCGCCCACTGACACGTGCATCTACTGGGTCAAGTCGGGCGATACGCTGACCAAGATCGCCCTCCAGTATGGCACCACGGTGTGGGCCCTGACCATCGCCAACAACCTGGCTAACCCCTCGTTCATTTACGTGGGCCAGCAACTGGTCATCCCCAACTGCACATGGGCGCCAACGCCGACCCCCACGAGCCCGCCAGCGCCGGGGCCGACAGCGACGACGCGCCCTGCGACGAGCACGCCCACGTCGCCGGCGCCCGCGCCAACGGCGACGCCAAGACCGCCCACCCCCACCAACACCCCGCCATCTGTGGCTTACCAATACACGCTCGTGCGGCAGCCGGACAAGGATCCGTGCCATCCCGGCTTCTGCGTGCCGGAGATCAACGGCGTGGTCAACGACGCTCAGGGGAACCCCCTCAGCAACCTCAGTCCAGCGTGGATCAAGCTGGACTCCGAGAAGCAGGGCACGATGTACTGCCGTACCGGAGACCCCGGACAGTTGTTGCAGGAGGGGCTGTTCAAGTTCACGTCGCAGGATGGTGACGTGTTTGGTTGGTACAACTTGACGGTGGTCAGAGGGCAGGGCGATCCCACGCCGCTGTCGCCGACCTACGGGTTGAAGATGAACTCCTTTGTGGCCGGCGGCCAGCAGTCGAACATAGAGTTTCGGAGGAATTGGTAGGTTCGCTGCTTCGGTAGCGGGATAGACAATGCGGAGGAGACGGCTGTAGGCCGGCGCGCTCAGGCAGCCAGTGAGGTGCTCGGCCGCGGCGGGTCCTCCGACGTGATGCGACGCGACTACCGCTTGCGCGAACAGGATCTGAGACTGAGTGTGACTTGGCTGGATAAGGGTGAGTCGCTCGTCGATCACGTGGTCTATCGGCAGCCGGCCAAGGTGGTTTTCTCTTTCCCGGCCTATCGGCAGGAGCGACAGTCAGGGTGGCGGGCCGAATGAAGCGTTACCGTCTCTACGTCGACGAGTCTGGCGACCACACGTAGCAGGACATCGAAGATCCGGCCAGGCGCTACCTTGGCCTGATAGGGTCTATGGTCGATGGCGAGATCTACCGTACCCGATTCCATCCCGCGCTGGAAGCCTTGAAGCAGGCTCATTTCCCACACAGTCCCGACGAGCCGATTGTCCTGCATCGCAAGGAGCTGGTCAACCGCCGCGGACCCTTCTGGCGTCTGCGGGACCCGGACAATAAGCGGCGCTTCAACGATGATATCTTGGAGTTCCTAACCAATCAGGAATACTTGCTCATCAGCGTTGTGATTGACAAGAAGACCCACATTGAGCGCTACGGAGCTGCAGCTTACCATCCCTATCACTACTGCCTGGCAGCTTTGCTGGAACGCTATTGCGGTTTCTTGAATCGTTTCAACGCTCGGGGAGATGTAATGGCCGAAAGCCGCGGAGGCACGGAAGATAAGCAACTCAAGGCAGCCTACACACGGCTCCACGAGAGCGGGACCTACTTGCACGATGCAGCGTTCTTTCAGAGGGTGCTCACGAGTAGGCAACTCAAGCTCAAGCCGAAGTCCGCCAACATCGCTGGGCTACAAGTGGCGGATCTCCTCGCGTACCCATGCAAACAGGAGATTCTGGTGGATGAAGGAAGGCTTGACGATCCTGGAGACGTGTTCGGTAGGGAGATCTGTCGCTGCATCAAAACCAAGTACAACCGGCGCTTCTCTGACGGTCGTGTCAGAGGTTACGGCCAGGTGTTCCTGACATAGAAAATGAGAAAAGCCAGGCGCCGCCTGACTTTCCCACGATAGCCCCTCACGGGCCATCCACCTCCAGTGTCCTGGATTATCTGTAGCATACACGAAATGAGCGCAAATGTCAAATAGGGAGCCAATGCCGCGATACACTCCCACCGACCTCGACGCGTTTGTCGCCGACCTACGGGTTGAAGATGAACTCGTTTGTGGCCGCCGGCGAGCAGTCGAATATGGTGTTCCGGAGGAATTCCTGGACCCTGCTGCGGTAGGCCTGCGGCCGGTCGCAGACATCTATGTCGACCTTGTGAGGTCTCACCTGGGAGGAGGGAAGTGTGGCAGCGTCGGTTGGCAATAGAGACACCGAAGCCTGCTTGAGGCAGCTGCTCCACAAGCAGGGATACGCGCTTAGTCCCGTAAGAGCCTACGGCGAGACGGGCGTGGACATAGTCGCAACAAAGGACGGTGAGATCTGGCATATAGAGGTGATCGGGTACAAGAAATCCGGAGCGGCACGAGCAAAGGATTTCTATGAGTCTTTCTTCCGTGTGGTCTCTCGTTTGAATGATGGTGCCAAGCACTGTGTGATAGCGTTGCCCGCACAGTTTGGCACAGGGCTTCCGGCCCGGGCGGCACAGCACCGAGAGGCGTGGGAGCGCATAGCCCGGGCGTTTCCGGAGCTTGAGATCTGGCTTGTTGACGTCGAGAACGAGGCCTACCAGCGTACATCCTGGATACAGTGGCTGGCCTGAGCGCATTGACGCCTGAAGCCGTCGCAGTGAGCAGAAAGCTCTAGTCGAACTGCGGTTCGTGCAACACTTCCGGAGAAGGAGGGGTGCATAGTGGCAGAAATCTACGGTCGGCCTGGAAAGGAGTGGGGAGATCAGCTGGTCTACGAGGCGCTGAAATTCTTGCCCGATGAGTGTATTGTATACGCTCAGCCGACTCTCGTGTACAAGAGCGAAGTCCGGGACCCTGACTATGTGATTGTATATGACAAGTGGGGTGTGGTTGTGCTGGAGGTGAAGGACTGGCTCGAGGTTGTCGATCGGGACCGGCGTTCCGCCTGGGTCCGCCGCTCGCAAAGCGGCCGCGTAGAACGCGAGACAAGCCCCGTGAGACAGGCTCAAAGCGCGGCCTACGTTTTGGTCAATATGTTGATGCAAGATGACGACTTGAAAGACTACGCTGGTGAACGGGAAATCGCGTACGCCTTCGCTGGTGTACTGCCCCATCTCCCTAGCCCGAAAATCACCTGGCTAGAGAAGGAGTGGGGTGAGGGATATGTTCTCGGGCGGGATGACCTGCAACCTGACGTCATAACCGACAGGGTTTCGAGGATCCCGGTGCCTTGGCGGCTTCGAATGACAGAGCGCCAGGTGCGTGCCGCCTGCGCAATTATGGACTCGAGGAACAAGCTTGTGGACCTGCACACAGGCGAATTCAAGGGCGTTGTCGATAGAGCACAAGAGCGCATCTCCAAGGAGCCAGTGAAGTTGGCGGCAGCACCAGAAACCCCGAAGCGGTCCTCACAGCTGGAGTTCAAGACCGAACTCAAGCCCACGGCCAAGGCGCGGGTGAAGCATCTGGAGGAAGGCATGCCCGAGCAGGCCGTCACTCTAAGAGCGTCTCCGCATCTGCGCCTGGTGCGGGGCTTCGCAGGGACAGGCAAGACCGATGTTCTGATCCTGCGGGCTCACTATGTCCATGAGCGATATCCAGAGCTTGACATCTTGGCTACGACCTTCAATGACCCGGTGTATGCCAATCGCTTGCTACCTGAATTGAAGCACCTCAAGCCACGGGTGGACATCATCAAGTTCGACACTCTGTGTGCGGGCATATACCGGAAGAAACATGGGTGCTGGATCGATCCGCAGGACACTCGGGGGTTAGTTGCGAGAATGGCCCGAGATTATCCGCTTGTCGACAAGTTGGGCCGGAAGTTCCTTACTGAGGAATTCATCTGGATGAAGGAAACCGGGCGCACGGAGCGCAACAGGTACGTTAGTGAGGTAAGAGAAGGTCGCGGGGGCAAGAAGGGGCGCATCCTGAGCCGCAAGATGAAAGAGCAGCTGTTTGATCTGTTCGAGGCCTACGAGGAGAGACTGCGCGAACTGCCGGCCTACGATTGGGTGGATTTGCACGACAAGGCGTGTGCGTACCTTCAGGATGGAATTAGACCGGACAAGCAGTATGACGTGATCCTCATTGACGAGGGGCAGCATTTCGCGCCAACTTGGATGCGGATTGTGAACGAGCTTCTCAAGCCCGGTGGCACGCTGTTCATCTGTGATGATCCATCCCAAAGTGTATACCGATACTACAGTTGGCGGCAGAAGGGCGTCGAAGTGGTAGGTCGGACACGCTGGCTACGCATTCCCTACCGCAACACTCGCCAAATCTTTGAGGCTGCTTATGCTTTGATTGCCGACAATCCCCTGGCTCAGCGACTACTCGCTGAGGGTGGGCGGACGGTGCATCCAGACCTTGACAGCACGAGGATGAGGAACGGCCCTCGGCCGCAGGTGCACTGCTTTGGGCTGGGGGAATCCGAACGTGAGTTCGCACTCGGGGAGATAGCTCGCCTCATTGGTCAGAAAGGGTTCCTTGCCGACGAAATCGCCATTCTTCACAGCAAGGGACATGTTCTGGACCGCTACCGTCCTCTAGTCCCCAAGGGCCTGCGCCTCTATAAGGTCGAACAGCAAACCGGCATGGAGTACAAGGCAGTGTTCGTTCCTGAGGTTCAAGAGATGTTCGATAGAACGGTGGGAATGAGTTGGGAGGAGGATGAGGCTCGACAGCGCCTCAAGTTCTATATGACTATGACACGTGCAAGAGAGCGGGTGTACCTGATGTATGAACACAGGTGGCCCAAGCAGCTAGAGCCGCTTCGCTCGCAGGTCGCCTGGATTGAGCACTGACTCCGGATGCCTAGGATGGACAGACGCAACTGCTTCAACTGCCGTTTCCTCATAAGTTTCACACCTCCGGAAGCTGAGGATTTTCGTGCCAGGCTGGCCGAGGAGAGCCTGCCAGGCGACTTCTTCGGTGCATGTGCCCACAGAGTCCCGACCGCACCGCCCTTCATCATTCATCGCTACCTGGATCATCCCGTGCATGACTGCTACTATTGGGAGTGTGGCTACTTTCAAGATGCCTTGGGATTGCGTTGCCCTCAGTGCAAACAGGGTGAGGCCGTGGTGGTGAGCCCGGCCAAGAACAAGCAGACGTACACGCTCATCGGCTGCTCACGCTATCCGGACTGCCGGTTTGCTACCCGCTTCCTACCCCTCGACACCAAGTGTCGGTTCTGCGGCGTCCGAATCATGCTTGCGTGCGGCGATCAACTCGTGTGTTACTGCCCCGAGTGCAAGCGTGGCTCGGGAGTTCCCCTAACGGTGGGCAGCTGGCCGCAATTGGTGCGGTCGGGGGAAACCTGTCCCCACCATCTTCCCTGGGCTGAGTGCGATTCTTGTCAGCGTAGCTTCACCGAGAAGCGCTCTCTGGTTGATATCGAGCTCTCTGCGGTAGTCGCCCATCAGTCGGTTCTCAGGCAGGTGGAAGTGGAGGCGCAGTGGGCGGATGAGGAGGGGGCCTCCTGGGGAGATGAATGGTGGCCACGCCAAGGGTCCGGATGGTCGCAGGACCACTGGGATGCGCACTTTGAGGAGCTTGCCATCGACATAATGCGATGGGGTCTGTCGTTCGAGGAAGGATGGTTCTACGAGGACCAATAGGTGACATCGGGGCGCTGCAGTCTTGAGTTGAATCCCTCCGACATCCACACGGATGGCAAAGTTGAGGCTGTCGACTTCTTCACATTCCAGTGTCTGACCAGCTAGCCCTGGGGTCTGCCGGCGGCAAAGACAAGGGTGATCACAGGGAGGTGGAACAGGACGAACAGGGCGCCGAATAGGCCAGCTGCGGGTGTGCAGCCGTGGGAACTCAAACAACGCGTGACCGAGTTCTCTGATGGAGGACCGATAGACGCAGAAAGATCGCGGCTTGATGAGGTGATCAGCAGGCTGGCTCAAGAGCACCGCACGTATCGCCCTGTCCGCATTGCGAACCATGTAGCCCGGCAGAGATGGGGCGCGGATCTCAATGAAGTGTACGATCTGACGAAGATGCGTCCGGAAGGGGCTGGGCTTCTCCACCCAGCTCCATGCTACGGCGAGTGGTTCGTTGTCGAGAAAGTGGATGGCGATGGCATTCATGTCCGTTTCGAAGAAAGCGAACGCGGGACAACGAGGTTCTGCTACAGGAATTGAAGGACGAGGCTGAGGAGTTGCAGCGCCCAATGCTCGATCCGACTTGGATGCGCCGCGGCGAGTATCCAGCTCTCAGGGTATTTCGTGATGTGGACAGCGAGTTGGCCTTCATCATCCACACGATCAGCCGTCTTTTGGATGACGGCTATTCGCGTATCGACATTGCTATCTTGCACCGCAGGCAGTGGGGACCGGGTCGGTACTCAACTGCCCTGCGTGCAGCAGGCCTGGCAGTGGCTCACATCAGGGAAGACAGGCCGCTGCCGAAAGCGGCAGTGGCTGTCGGCACGCTGCACCTGGCTAAGGGCTTGGAATACCGAGTAGTCTTCGTTACGCAGCTTCAGTGCCTGTTTGACTGCGACAGATGGTTGCCGCCGATGGATAGGGCGAGGTTCAATGCAGACGAACTCAGGCTCCTCTATGTTGGGATGACTCGCGCACGAGACAGATTGTACCTTACCTATCAGAGCAAGCTACCAGCGGAACTCACCCATCTGGAGCGTTTTCTCGATGCTGCGAAATCCAGGACCGATGACGCTCCGACGAGGTCCTCATCTTCTCATGTGTGAGGCTTCCCGTGAGGGATAGAGCATGACAGATTCACCAAACAAGACGGTCTTCACCAAGCGAGTACCGGCAGGGCCGTGGACCTACGTGTTGGAGGTCAAGGAACTGCGAGACAAGACAAGGTACCTGGCTATTCGGCAACTGGGGGATGTGGGGGCTCTGGGTGGAGGCCACGGGCGGATAGTGATTCTTGAGCAGCATCTAGCCGCCTTCGCTATGGCACTCGGGAGTGCGAGACAGTACCTGGCTGCGGCTGGCACGTCCAAAGCACACAACGTCCAGGCAATCCGTCAGACGTACCCAAGGGCGTACATGCGCTGGACTGCGAATGAGGATGAACGTCTTGAGAGGGAGTACCTCAGAGGGAAGACAGTTGCTGAGTTGGTGGGGATTCTGCGACGGCAACGCGGCGGCATCCTTTCGCGCTTGCAGAAGCTGGGCCTGGAAGACAGGGGTGCTGTTTCGACTCTGCAGATCCATGCCCGCGATCTGGTGGGGAATTGGCACGCTGGTTGGGCGCTTGACCTCCACACGGTGTCCAGCGTCGCTTTGCCGGATGGGGGTTTTGACACTCAGCGAACAGAGATCGGTGAGCTCCTATACCAACTGAAGTACAGCTTCGACAGGAGCAACATAGAACCGATTGCCACGGCCGCTGCCGCATTCCTGAAAGGTCGACGCTTCCTTGAACCCTTGACCGCGATCATACCAGTACCCCCTTCGAACCTTGATCGACCGTTTCAACCCGTTCCACAATTGGCGCTCAGGATCGGCGAACAAATGCAATTGCCGGTCGCGTTGGACTACCTGACGAAAGTGAGAAGAACGCACCCGTTGAAGGATCTCGAGGATGCGGAAACAAGGAGGGACCAACTTAGAGGCGCATTCACGGTGGCAGATCATCGGTTTGAGGGAAAGCGTGTTCTGTTGTTCGACGACCTATTTCGTTCCGGAGAGACTCTGCAGGAGATCACCGATCTACTGGTGAAGGAGGGGAGAGTCTCGACAGTGTACGTGTTGACCATCACGAAGACGAGGACCAAGAGGTGACCACTGCCGAGGACTACGTCTGGTATAAGCTGTTTCGCGCGGAGGGCTTCGGGCCCAGGAGTCTGGCGATACTGCACCAGACAGCGCGAGACCGGGGTGTTCCACTCGCAGAGGTGTTTGCGATGGACGAGCCCACCTTTGCAAGCACGTTCCCAGCGCTTGGCAGAGGTAGACTCAAAAGAGCTAGCTTCCGTGCACTCAAAGAGCTGGATGAGGACACCCTGTTCCGAGAATACGAGCAACTGCAGGACAGTTCGATTGCACTAATCCATGCTGATCACGAGCAATACCCCGGAAGGCTTCTGAGATTCATTGACCGTGGTGTGCCGCTTATCTTGTTCTGCCGGGGGAACGTCTCGTTATTGAAGCATGGGGGCGTAGCCATAGTTGGTTCGCGGGACGCTTCCGATGAAGCCCTGCAAGTATCAAGGAGGCTCGCGAACGATTTGGCTCTGAAAGATCAGAACGTCATCTCCGGGTACGCAAAGGGGGTGGACACAAGTGCGCATCTAGGTGCCCTGGAAGCGGACGGGACGACTAGCATAGTGCTGAGCTCCGGAATCCTGCGATTCTCCAGAAAGAAGGCGTTCAACCGCTTCCGGGGCCATGCGGACACTCTTGTTCTTTCGCAGTTTGCGCCCAAGGCAGGATGGAGTGCAAGAAACGCAATGATCAGGAACAGGCTCGTCTGTGCCCTGTCAAGGGCGGTCATCGGTGTTGAGTCTGGCGGCGAAAGGGGCAGTGATTTGCGCCTTAGCGGCACGTTCAACACCGGTAAGACCGCTCTTGATATGGGAATCCCTGTGTTTGTGGTGAGTCCTGTCTCTTTGGGCAGTGCGCCGGCTGGAAACACGGAGCTGATCATACTCGGTGCGGTCGAAATAGAACCTCGGGATGGCGTTGAAGTCGTGTTGAGCCAGCTCAACGCGGACGTGAGTGACTTGGCGCAGCCTCGTGCGACTGCTGAGCAACGGTCGTTCTTCGACGAGGCGGAAGGGAACGGGTGATGGATCCCGGCAAGACGGCGAAAAGGGCAGACGTCGTCGGAAATCGCTCATTAGAGCCGCTTCGGGGGTGTTCAGAGCCCTTCCAAGCGCCTGTTCGGCCGCAATGAAGGGGGTCCTTATACGTAGGCTTGAAACCCGTTTAGCACGTCGGGGCAGCCAAGGCGGGCGATCCCGATGCAGGCTGCCGCGCTACCACCCTTCGTGAAGCACCCGCGACATTGGGGTTTCATGTAGTCCTCGCACCGAAGTCGTCGTCTTTGCAATCAGCATCGCCCTCATGGCCATAGCGGGCTTGCTGAGCGGTGTACTCAACACCAGGATCACGCATTCCAGGCCGTCCGGTGCTCATTCTGCTGGCAGGCCAGGGCTTTCCCAGAGATCGGTTTCGCAAGACGCTGGCAGCCTTCTTCCTGGGGTCGGGACTGGTCTCGGCGCTCTTCCTCATCGCCGCTGGCGTGATGACCCTGGGTAGGGCGAGGTATGGTTTGGTCTCCGTTCCTGTGGTGTTCCTGGCCGCGTTCGTGGGGGACAAGATCGCGGCCAGGGTGCCGCAGAGGCGCTTCAGGATTCTGGCCTTGGCGGCTCTCTTCGTCGTGGGCATGTACAGCATTCTGTCGGGCTTGACATAAGGAGGCCACAGTCGCTATCAGGCGTGGGAGACACATGTGTTGCACGGAGGTCTTAGGTCGGTAAGTGAACATAAGCTATTCATGATGCCAGTTCTGAGTGCGGGATGGGATGATCGGGCGAGGGTGATCTGGAGGGTGGAGAGCGTGGTGAGGCGCTCTGCTCGGGTGGAGATCGAGGACATGATGCTGGACGTGCCAGCACGGCATGCCGTGCCGCTACGCGGTCGTGTTGCGGGGTAGGCGGAGCTGTTTGACATCCCAGCGGAAATGTGATATCCTACAGGTAGACTGGAGGATAGTCGGAGCGTCCGACATCAGGATGTCCAGAGGTCATAATATGGAAGTGCTGCAAATCCGGAAGAAGTTCCAAATCACACTCCCTCGATCCATCCGGGAGCAGCTCGGTCTGGAAGAGGGTGACTACATAGCCGTCGAGGTACGGGACGAAGAGATCGTCCTGCGACCGAAGAAGCTGGTGGACAAGGGGCAGGCCTGGTTCTGGTCGAGGGAGTGGCAGGAGGCCGAACGAGAGGCCGAGGCCGACATCGAAAGTGGCCGCGTGCACGAATTCGCCGACGCGGAAGAGGCCATCGTTTTCCTTCATCGACGCACTGACGGTGAAGAGCCAAAGGAATAGGCCTGATGCCGATCCTCATTAGCGAGCGCTTTGCGAAGGCGTATGCGAAACTGCCGCAGCTCATCCAGAAGAAGGTTGACAAAGCGCTGCGACTGCTCGAGAAGGACTTCAGGCATCCCGGCTTGCAGGCACGACGGATAGAGGGCACTCACGGGATCTACGAGGGGCGGGTTGATCGCAGACACCGCATGACCTACGAGCGCGAAGGTGATCGGCTGATCATGCGAAGTGTCGGTGAGCGTGACAAGACGCTGGGGGCACCATGATGGACTGGGGTACCCGGGGATGACTCGGCTGAATGACAAGTACGTGGTCAATGACAACGGACCACGCGCCGGCGTGTGCCATGACACGGATGACTACGCGAAGGTCCTGGAGGAACTGGAGGCTATACGGGCCTATGACGGCGCCAAGTCGTCCGGAGAGAAGATCATTCGCTTTGAGCAGGCCCTGGAAGAGATCGAGCGGAAGCCTGAATGAGGGATCTCTGGCCTTGTCCGGTGCCGCGCTTCTGAGAGAAAAGGAGGAGCAGAATGTGTGAGTTCTGTACGGAGCACGGTGAGGGCAAGAAGTGGTACCTGGAGATGAAGAACTACTCTGAGGAATTGCTCCATCACGAACTCTCCTCCAGCCAAAAGGAGATCGTGAAGGCATCGACCCGTTCCGAGTGGCTGGTTGACTACTTCGGGCACGAAGTTGCGCCCGCGGCCACTGGTGTGTCCATAAGTGCGGAGGGGCCTGCCAAGCCTGCTGAGGCTCAACTGAGCGTGGATGAGTACGTGAGGGCCAGGAAGGTTGAGCAGTTCGGTCAGGTCGTCCCCATCGAAGACCTGCAACAAGTGGTGGATATCGCGGACTCAATCACCAGAATGGCGTGCGCATGCCGGTTCGTCACGACGGGGAGGAAAGACCAGCGATACTGTTTTGGCTTAGGGGTGGACAAGTGGGGCGTACTGGGCAAGTTCCCCGATGCCGCCGCATCGCTGGAGGTGCTGGACAAAGAGGAGGCCAAGGATGCCCTGCGCGACTACGATGAGGAAGGGCTGCTACACACTGTGTGGACCGGTGTAACGCCTTACATCTGCATCGCCTGTAACTGCGACCGCGATTGCAGGCCCTACAAGCGATATCTCGAGGGGAGCGGTACCCATGCCTTCTTCCGGGGTGAGTACATAAGCCAGGTCGATTGGGAGCTGTGCACGGGCTGCAAGGCGTGTATGGCTCAGTGCCAGTTTGGGGCCCAGTTCTACTCCTCAGCCCTGGAGAAGGTGTACATCGATCCCGCCAGATGTTTCGGGTGCGGTGTATGCAGGGCAGTGTGCCCCCACGACGCGATAGCCCTGATGCCGAGGGAGGAGCACGCGGAGGCGGCGGACATCTGGCTGTAACAGCCGGCCTGAGGGGATCATGGGCAAAGAGCCATCGGCGGGGATCATCCTGGTAGGGGGACGGCATGCCGTGGCCCTACGCAGCAACTCGGCAAGCCCGGCCCCGCGTCGCTACCGACGATCATCGGATCCTCCAGATGCGATATCATTTGTCCCGCAACAGCGGGCGGTGATAGAATAGCCGCATGCCCTACGTCGTCGAGGTGGATCAGAGCGGCAAGATGGGGGCCAAAGGGCCTACCGCCTTGGCTTTCTCTGACGGTATTGACTATAAGATCCTCATCCCCGCTTCGGTGAAAAGAGAGTGTATTGAAGCTCTCAGACTCCGAGGCAGAACTGGCAAGGTGTTCTATCTCCAGCTCTTCTCAGCCGCCCTCTTCCTGCTCCTTGAGGACCATATCGGTCAGGTTTCCCTGGTGACCATTGACCTCGAGTACCCGTCGAAGGATAGGCATGTCAAAGAGTTCTTGCTCAACCTCTTTGCAAGGGCCGGGAGGCGCGTTCCGGCGGAGGTGATCAGGTTCGACAGAATTGGGAGGCAATCAAACGCTCACAAGAAAGCCCTGGCCACGTTTAGGGGAAAGGCGAAGCCTGATCGGGTGATCACGACAGAGGACCTGCTAGAACAACTTGGTATGAAATGAGAAAGACCGGGGACTGCCTTTCGGCAGGAAACCTGGTTCGGTCCGTCCGGTCAAGGATAGGAGTCCCCAGGCCACCCGATCCACCATCAGTGTATCACAAATGGGATAGTTTGTCAAGTACAAGAGAGCGGTACGCTTGTGTTCGCCACTCTGAGAGGATCATGGACAAAGAGCCATCGGCGGGGACCCATTCGCCGTTGTACTTGCGGGCCAGGTGCAGGTAGGTGTCGGCGATGTACGTTCGGAAGTTGGAGTCAGTCATTTCGCGCGATAGCGCGTTTTTTGCTTCTCTTCATACTACTTCTTGTATCTTGCTTTCTTAGTAATGCTTCGTTATGTCCTGGACACCACCCCCTATGTCCTGGACACCACCCCCTATGTCCTGGACACCACCCCCCTATGTCGTGGACACCACCCCCCTGTGCACATGTGGATAACTCTCGGTAGGTCTGCTGATCGATGCCGGAGCGGCGAGGGGTTCATAGGCGAGGGCGAAGTCTGCGGCATCTGGCTCTGGCTGGCAGGTGAATCAGACATCCCCGCCCAAGAAGAAAAGGGCCAGCCCGCCTAGGGACAGCCCTTCAATAGCTAGACTGTACTCAGTCGGTTACTCTCTCGTCCTCCAGCGCAGCGTCGCGTATCCTGCTAGACCAGCTAGACCGCTGCCCCGAGACGTTTGGGGATGCACCCGATGGCTTGGGGGAGAGCAAGACAAGAAGCACTGAGCGAAGTACGGAATGGTTAAGAAAGATGGCCTAGATATGATCAGAAACGGCGCTAGGGCCCATCCATGATGAATGCGCTATCGAGCTTTTCGAAATCAATGAGTTGGGCTTCCGCTGGCAGATGGTAGGCTGCTGGGATTTCGCGTAGACTCACACTCAGCGTTCCGGGTCTCAGCGCCTCAATACCGAGTACGTTGGCATGCTCATCGAGATCCACGAGAAGTTCGTCCTTGAGCAGCTCGACAGTCTTTGTGACCGTTGCATCATCGAATTGAACGTAGAGGGCACCGCGAGGTTCAAATGTCACTACGATATTCACGTCTTGCCCCCTTCTTCGAGCCATACTGCGGTCACGATATAGGCGTCGTCATTCTCCGGAGTCC
>Ga0209979_1000476_pt1 | contig 54975 bp, 38 predicted proteins | sample AnhtaG_FD_183114 | JGI IMG/M metagenome (GOLD analysis project Ga0209979, IMG submission 183114) | Deep subsurface microbial communities from Anholt, Denmark to uncover new lineages of life (NeLLi) - Anholt_01485 metaG (SPAdes) (version 2) | ecosystem: Environmental > Aquatic > Marine > Oceanic... | reverse complement strand
AGCCGGCCCTGGGGTGGTTGGCGGTTGTGATCGCCACGGCTTTGGCCTACGTCTTCAGCCCAGCGGCTATCGTGGCCGTGAAATCGAGGGTTGCCTCTCGGTGACCAACCCCCGCATTGCCATAATCGGGATAGGGGGACGGCCTGACCGCCCTGGGTGGTCGTTACTCCACCGACTACTATAGCCTCTGCTGACTTCTGCCCTCCCCGCAGGAAGGACAGACCTCCCCCGATAAGGTGCGATAGCTTTCCCCTGACCCTTGCTGCATTTACGTAGAGCCGCTTTGACCCTCTTATGGCTTCACTGTCTCTTGCCAGCCCTGTGTAATAGATATTACACAGGGCCAGCTCACCCGGCGCCCCACGCCCTGTGAAATAGGCGGTATTTCACAGGGCACGCCTCCTTACGCAGTTCTTGTCCATCAAGTCCAGGCTTCGTCGTGAGCCCCGTCCTGAGCCCTTCGACCTTGCTCAGGATAAACTCCGACGAAGGGCTCAGCCGAACGGATTTGCCCTCCGGCTTCCTCCCCACGCTCGCTCACGCAGTTGCCCTTCGGGCTGAGCCCTCAAGGGTGAAGCCTTCGGCTAGCGGTTCCGGTCATCACGGCCCGCCCTGTGAAATAGTGCATTTCACAGGGCCCGCAAGGGACTTGACTTCGGCTGAGCTCAGTCGAAGCCTCACCCCCTAGCTATCGCCCATGCCGGGCGTACAAGACCAGACTTCCGAAGTCTTGGAGACTTCGGAAGTCTGATTGCCTACCCTATGTCTTGCACACTGCGGCACCCTCAGCAAGGCGAGGATCAGACCCGCACCCTCAGGTCCTGGATGTCCTCCCGTAGATAGGCCACCACCCAGGGTATCTCAGCTTCCCCAATCGGCGCTTTCACCTCCTCGGCCATCTCATCCTCCTTCCCCCCGAGTTGCAGCCCCATTATACCATCCCCGCCCCGATTTGACAAGCGAGTCACCACCCCACAAAGGGCGGGACGGAGAGCGCCCACTGCGCCCGACCGGGGAAAAGCCGGGCGGGTCGCCGCCCGCCGCTCCCATCCGTTTACCACGCATCTGCAAAGTGATTCCAGCTTAGAGTGAGATGAAAAGCTCATCCTTCTGTGGTAGAATTGTCTTGACTCAAACACTTATCACAGGAAGGATGAGCCATTACAATCACAGCACAAAACGCGACAAAAGCAGTGAAGGAGATCCTCTCTTCACCAGCCTGCACCTTGACAACTTCATCCCGGCTGAACTGGCCCTGGCAGTCATGCTGGCCTTGGCCCCCAATCGGATCAAGGGACGCTGTTTCAGGCCCCAGACCCTACCCGAGCTGATGCGGGAGGTGCGTCATCGTTTGGCCAAAGACCCCATCATGGCTGAGATGGCGGCTTGCTATGAGCGCCAACCTACCGAGCCTTCCTTGCTCTTGCGCTGCCAGATCTCCGCCTGGGCATACATCTTCGGTCTGACGGTGGGCACCCTCTGTCAGGCTCTGGAAGACGATGATCACAGGCCATTGCGTAACACCCTGGGCGTTCGGCTGAGCTCAGGCCGAAGACTCAGGGTCGAAGACTCGGGCCGAAGGCTTGGCCTTTACCCTGGCCGGACTTTCACCGGCTAGCAAGTATGAGCTTGTCTGGACACGCAGCTCAGCGGAACGGCTCATGACGGCCAAGGTCAGGCCATCATCGCCCCTTTTAGGGCGCACCTTTGTGGAGCGGTTGCGCCTGGTAGACCCCGACAGGCTGATCGTCTTCGAGAAAAGGCTTGTACGACGAGCCTTACGCCCCCATCTGCGGCTGCGGGGACGCTGCTATCGGCTCATAGTAGCCATTGACGCCACCCTTCTTCCGTTGCGCGGATGGCTTGCCAGGCCCCGTGAGCTGCAGGAGCTTCGCTCTTTAGCCCTCGGTCAAATCGACATGGTACGTCTTGGACATTGTAACTCTCCTGTTCTTGAGATAGTATACCACGGGAAGGCTGCAGATCAAGATCACTGTGGTCGAGCACAAGGGGAACATTTTTTGCTCCTAGTTCGTCTAATGTTAAAGGAAACTGGGTGTGGTTCATAGGAGGGCCAAAAATGGGAAGTAAAAGGGCTTTGATTCTTGCGATCCTGATGGGGATGATAGCGATCGGCGTAGGCTGTACGCTGAGGGCTGAGACAACTCCTGTTTTTTCCAATGTGACACCCACTGCTTCGGCAGAAGCAATTCTCCACATAGCTAAAGAAGATCTGGCCCAGCGCTTAGCCTTGCCAATCAGTGAAATAAATGTGGCGAGAGTGGAGGGGGTAGAGTGGCCCGATACGAGCCTCGGCTGTCCGAAGCCAAACACAGCGTATGCCCAAGTCATCACCCCTGGCTACCGGCTGATCCTAGTCGCTGCGGGGAAGGGGTACGAATATCACAGCGATGAGGGCAAGCACGTAATCTTCTGTCCGAAGCAGGAGGCCATCCCTTTCACGGCAGCTGGCCCGCCCACGGCTAAAGGAGCGGTGGAACTGGCCAAAAAAGATTTGGCCGAGCGGTTAGGCATAGCCGTTGAGGAGACAACGTTGGTGAGTGTGGTGACGACAGACTTTCCGCTTCAAGACCTTGGCTGCCCCCAGCCCGGCCGGAAGGAACCTGGTTTTACCCTCCCTTCTTTTGTGATCGGCCATGAGGTCGTCCTGCACGCCGAGGGGAGGGATTACACATACCGCGTCCACCGTAGCCAAGTGGTCTTGTGCGGATCGAGCGATTAAAGGATTGAGCCAATAAAAAGGGAGCCAGCGGGAGAAAATCCCACTGGCTCCTTGCTGTTCCGGCTTTAGGGCCGCCAACCTCGCTCATCGGTGCTATTGGCGGTGGATAGTCACTGGGATGGTCAAGGCCGCCGGCGCCACTGAAGGGCCAAGGAGGATCTCGCCTTTCCAGGTCTCGCCAGGCAACATGGCCTTACCGTAACTCATGGTGAAAGTGACGGGCGTATTGGCCGGGATGGCGCCAACTGGCACGCCGCTGATGGTCAGGTCATAGCCTTGGATGGCCTCAATGGTGAGGTCGAAAGTTGCCGGGCTGGGGCTGACACTCCACCCGTGCACGGCGACCATATAACTACCGTCGTCTGGCAACTTCACCGAGACGAATTCCTCATCGGTGGGAGTTGTCGAGGACCCGATCACTTCGCCGGGATACTCGAAGACGCCATCGCCGTTGGCATCGTAGTAAACATAGAGGTCAATGTCCTGGCCGGGTGCGTTGCCGGTGCTTGCCGCTAGCGAAGAGGCATGGGCTAAGCTGAAGACATAGGTGTAGCTAACCGTTGCCGGATCGTCAGGGTCGTCCTGGTATGCCGATTGATCTGGGAGAAGCAACGGCACGCTCAAGCCGTATCCCTCCACGGCTAAACCGGCCAACTCGATGCCCGAGGTGAACGTGATGGGCATGGAACCGCTATCCACCGTTGTGGTGATCTCGATGGTCGGAGGTACAACGGAGACAGTGGCCACCGTCATGGCAAAGGGCACATTGAACTTCCGGCCGGAGTAGAGGACGTTGTGCTGAGCGATCAGGTGCAATCCTTCAACAAGCGAGGCCGTGACCCACTCCTCCGGCCCACCAGTAGCCGTGTTGAATTTCCATGTGCCGTGGCCTATATACGTGTTGGGACTATTGCCGACCGTCTCCAAGGTATAGGGCCCGTAGTAGTCGGGATCGTAGTAACGGTCCTCATGATCAGTGAACCGATCGATACAGGGGCCCATAACCAAGGTGTCGATGTCCGTCGGCGGTGCCACATCATCCCACACATCCCGGATGATGAGCTTGGTGCCGGGGGCCGGAGCCGACGGCACATCGAGGAAGAAGAAACGCCAGTCACCCGATTCAGCTCGCCAGCTCCAGTCGAAGTCACCGCGCACCGCGCCATTGTTGTAGATGGCGTCGGGATCATTGGCCGCCGCACCGCCGAGCTCCAAAGTGCCGATGAAGTCCGCCGCCACGCTCACCACTACCGGCACGACTGTCCGATGGGCACCATGCGTGGCATCCCCGGGGTCGTCAACAAAGATGGCCCCTTCATAGATGCCCGTAGCCGCATTGGCAGGGACAGCGACAGTGGCATCAAATGTGGCCGAGCCGCCAGCCGGTACCGTAAGGACAGGCGGACTAACGCTGAGCATGTCCCAGTCGCCGTGGCTGTAGAAGTCGATCTGGAAGCTCATGCTCGTCGCCGGGATAGCCTCGTCCTTTTTGGGGTGCTGCAGGCCAATGAATAAGCCGTCGGCCATGCGGCCCAGCGGGTCGTGAACCCACACTTGGAAGTTATCGCCATAGGTGCGGTGATAAGCGAAGCGGACATATTCATATTGGTCAATCTCGCTTTTGGCGAAGTCCAGGGCCGGGAAGCCGTCAATGTTGGCCGGCTCCTCAGGTTCCTTATCAACGTGGTTGACCACCCCATTGCCATCGAGATCCTCCCATAGATTGCCATCGCCGTTGATGTCCATCCAGCTATAGACAAGCGTGTGCCACAGTTGATTTGCCTCGTAGTCGCCATCGGGGTCGAACTGCTCAAAGGGGAATTTCATGCGCACGATCATCAGGTCGGTGTCGGCAGGGATGATAGCGGGGTCTATGGGGATGAGGTAGTCAGGGGCATTGAAGTTGTAATCGTTTTCCTCGGCCATGTCCTTGGTGGTGAAGTCGAAGCTCACGCTGCCGATGCGGCGCATGACGTCATCGGAAAGAGAGACGGTGATGGGATATGGGCTGGGGTTAAAGACGGTGAAGACCTGAGTATCAACTTCGCCGGGCTTCAGGATGTTAGCAAAGCCCGGGTACTCCACGCCTCGATAGTCGCCGGCACGCCAGCTCTCGGGCATGACGTAGACCCCATACAGCCCGCCAGCTACATCGGTTGCTCGGTCGGCGTTCACCGAGCCGGCACCCTGGACGAAGACATCGTAGTCGAGGTTACTGGCGCCGGACATGAAGATGGCCCGTGCTTCCTCATAGGTAGGCCAGCGGCTATTTTTCTCCTTGAAGGCCTGGTAGACCAAAGCCAGGTTGCTCATGGCCACCGGAGAGGACCGGCTGGTGCCGCCCCAGGTTTCCCAGGAATACCAGCCGTTGAAGCCGTAGTAGTTGATATTCCCGGCGCCTGAGGCGAAGGCGCCATCGGCCACCACGTTAACCCCTACATTTCCCCTGGCGCCGGGGCCTCGATTCGACCATTGGATGACGTCGCCGAAAGCGATCTGAGTCGTATAGGCGATGGAATCCCAACCGGAGGAGCCGAACTGGGTGGAGGCACCAATTCCCATTCCCGTGGTGGGGCAGGGAGGAGCCACCGTGCCATAGCCCGGGGCGCCGTTGCCCGTGGAGAAAAGGAAAGTTATGGTGGGCGAATAGCGCCTCACCAGGCGATCCACATACCGGGACTTGTAATCCCAGCCATCGTTGTCAATGTCCGACTCGCCGTAGCTGTTGCTGGTGATCTGCATTTCGTCGCCGCTGCCGGGAATGCCATCGTAGCCGAACACGCTGAAGGTGTAGGCATCGATGACCGAGGCATCGAAGTTGTAGTAGATATCGGAGACAGCCACCATCTCCGCGTCAGGAGCACCGCCGACCACCACCCCGCCAGGCGTGCCATCGCCGGGGAGATCACGGAAGGTGGGGGCCATGCCGTTGATCACACCCTGCCCAACCACGTTGGAGGCACATAGAGTCCCGTGGCTCCATTCCTCGTCAAGGGCACCGTGGAAGGCAACCAGGTCGCCGTTGTCCGGCGGGGGCGCGTAGGGGCCCCACAGCCAATCGGAGACGGGGATAGGGGTTTTGCCGTCGGCGATGAAGTAGACCAGGCCGCCAGAGATGTCGGTATAGCCATCGCCGTCCATGTCTCGGTAGCTGATGGGGGAATCCCTGGTCACCGGCTTCTCGTCGGTGAAGTCCTGGTCGTTGTCCAAGTCAACGTAGACGGTATCGTAGATCTCCTTTACCTTTTCATCCACCACCAGCACGGCCACCCTTTCCTCGTAGAATTCTAATAGATTGTCGTCGGGGTGATACCCTATGTGGTACCTGCCGCTCTTGGTGGTGAGAGGAACCTTGTAGGGAACGCCTTTGAAGTAGATGTAGTAGCTCCCCACCGGTCTGAACAACTCGGTGCTGGTGTCGGAGTACCAGGTCCAGCCGTCGGCCACGAAGGTAGTGCCGAAGACGCAGTCGTAAACGTACAGCAGCATTGAATAGGGGTCAAAAGCCATGGGCCAGCCGTAGTAGGGTGAACTGGGGTCTTTTACCAGAGCCTGTGTACCCATCAGGTCGGGATGGCCGAAGTCAACCCCGTCGTCCAACACGGCCACCAGCACTCCCTCCCCCGTATAGCCCTTGGCCCAGGCGGCTTTGGACTTGTGGCCCGGTCCCACGTCAAACCAGCCCGTGGGCAGATCGGGCCGCTTGGTGGAAATATCGCTCTCAGGCGTCCAGGGGATATCAATGGCCTTGAGCTCGTCCATCCTCGCCCGCAGCTCTTCCAGGGAAGGGGCCTTTATCAACTCGGGCTCGGGTGGGGGGATGGGCTCGCCGCTTTTGGCAAAGACGATGGGCTGGATGGAGGTTACCCCCTCGAGCGAGGCGAGCTTCAGCAAGCTGCCCGCCTTCACCTTGCCAAAGGTCGTCTGCTCCTCGAGGATCGCAAGTGGGCGGGTGAGGGACTGGACCATGTATCGGCCAACATTGGTTCCCTCTGCCGCCGTCACGAAGACGTGCACCAACTCCTCTCCGCCCGCGAGGGCTTTCCCTCGCAGCTCGGGCTTGATCTTGGCGAGAGCCTCGTCCACAGCCGTCTCGACTCTCGTTGGTGGCTCTGGGGGCGATGGTGGCTGGGCTCCAGCCACCTCTGGCACAGCGCTAAGAAACGGCAGTACTAAGGCCAAGGCTAGCGCCAATGCCATAGCCTTGCTCAGAACCTTTTTCATCATATCTCCTTTCCATAGAAAGGCGGGCCCTGCAACGGGGTTCAATCCGTGCAGGGCCCTATGTTTCCCTAGCCATGAGTTCTGATTGGCTAGGAGTTTGATAGAGACGAGGTGGCTTCCTCGGTCAGCTAACCGCGGCTGGGCTGTGGATGTCTATCATTGGTTGAAGCCATTATAGCTCATAGATTCCTCGCCGATGGGAGACACGGTTATCTCGTTCACGATAGCTGCGATAGGCTGACCTGCAGAGTTTGTCACCACCGCTGAGCCCACGAACAACTGCGTCCACTGACCTCCCGTCTGGAGCAAGTTGGCAGAAGCCCCCGTCGCCACATTCGTTGCCGTCTCCGGGGTAGGAGTCCACGTCGTATAAGCGGGGTCAGGCTGGAAAGTGATCGTGATGTCAGTCGGGACAGTGCCCAGGTTCTGCACCTGCACCCCAGTCCACCAGCGGTTGTTCTGGCTCATCACCAGCGGTAGGCTTATCTCATCGGTAGCGATGGCGGGGTCAAATCCGCTGTAGCTCATCCCCTGCCCTGTGACCTGATTCAGTTCGTTCACAATGGCCACCATGGGCTGGTTGGCAGAGTTTGTCACCACCGCCGAGCCCACGAACAACTGCGTCCACTGACCTCCCTTCTGGAGCAAGTTGGCAGAAGCCCCCGTCGCCACATTCGTTGCCGTCTCCGGGGTAGGAGTCCACGTCGTATAAGCGGGGTCAGGCTGGAAAGTGATCGTGATGTCAGTCGGGACAGTGCCCAGGTTCTGCACCTGCACCCCAGTCCACCAGTTGTTGTTCTGGCTCATCACCAGCGGTATGTTCACCGTGGTGGAACCAGCGCCAACAAACCCTGTGTAGCTCATCAGGATTGAGCCATTGGTCTCATTCACCTCGGCCACCACTGGTTCGTCGGAGGTCACCACCGCAGAGCCCACAAACGGTGCGCCTAGGTTCGTCTGCGTTGATTGATAGTAGCGATGAGCCGCGCCCAGCTTAATGGTGTCAGTTATCGTATCAACGACGGTGGCGCCGCTATAGAAGTTGAGGGTTACGTTGGCATCGGCCGTGCCCGCGTTCTGCACGGAGATAGCGGTGTTCCAGAGGTTGTTCTCCCTCATCACCAGGGGCAAGTTTACCTCGGTGGCCCCGGCGCTGACGCCGGTGTAGCTGCCCGCCATTGTAGGGTCTGTGGTAAGCTGATTGGCTATGGCCACCACCAGCTGATCGGAGGTGATCACCACCGAGCCGTTGAAGGGATCAGGGACATTCATAGTGGCGCCGTAATAAGTCTTCGACGTACCTGGGGCTATAGTGTCAACTTGAGTGGCGGCCACCAAGCCATCTTGGTCGTAATAGGTGATGGTGATATTGGCCGTTGCCGTTCCCAGGTTCTGCACCTGAAAGCCCGCTGTCCAGGTGGTAGTATCGGCACCCACGCTGCCAGTGGCGAACAGGAGAACGAGGACACCTCCAATCACCATTAGTGGTAAAGTGATTTTTTTCATGGTCTTTTCTCCCTTCTTTTGTCAAAACCTAAAAAAGCGAAGCTTAAAAAGGATTCCTTCAATCACCCCCCGTCTTAGCTTTTCATTGTGCCTTGAAACACTCATAACTCATGGAGTTCTCCCCGTCTTTGTAGGGTTGAGTGATTTCGTTAACGATGCCTACCAGGGGTTGGCCGTTCAAGGATTCCACTGTAGCTGCCCCCACCTTCGCCCAAGGCATCGGATACCAAGTATACGACGAGCCCGGAGCGACGTACACTCTCTCTCGCCATACCCCGTCAACCTTCAGGTCTATAGTAGCCGTCGAGGTGCCGATATTCTGCACCTGCAAACCCGTGTACCAATCATTGTTGTCATACATCACTAAAGGTGCTGAAATCTTAGTTGTTCCGCTGGTGAAACCGCCGTAGCTCATCCCCTCCCCATCAAAGTCGTTCAATTCGTTCACGATGGCTACCATCGGTTCGCTAGAGGTCACCACCGCCGAGCCCACGAACTTCCCCGTCCACTGGTCGCCCCTCTGGAGGAAGTTGGCCGAAGCCCCCGACGCTACACCGGTTACCGTCTGCGCAGTAGGGGTTATCGCTGACTGGGCGGGGTCAGGGTAGAAAGTGATGGTGATGTCAGTCGCGAAGTTGCCCAGGTTCTGCACCTGCACCCCAGTCCACCAGTTGCTGTTCTGGCTCATCACCAACGGCACGTTCACCGTGGTGGAACCAGCGCCAACGAAGCCGCTGTAGCTCATCAGGATTGATCCATCAGTCTCATTAACCACGGCCACCACTGGCTCTTCTGAGGTCACCACTGCCGAGCCCACAAAGCTAGGGCCCAAGCCGAAGTGAATTCGTTGATCGAAGAGACCGGCTGCACCCGGGGGGATGGTGTCGGTGATGGTATCAGAGTTGCCCGGGAGGCCAGGGCTGGGGTGGAAGGCCAGTTCTACCGTGGCAGTCGCCAAGCCCGTATTTTGCACGGAGATAGCGGTATCCCAACCGCTGTTCCCCCTCATCACCAGGGGCACGTTTACCTTAAGAGCCCCATTGGGCACGCCAGTATAGCTGGCCCACATGCTGGAGCCCGATACGTACTGATTGGCTATGACGGCGACCGCCTGGTCGGAGGCGATCACCACCGAGCCGTCGAAATTATCGCCAACCTCCAGGGTGTCGGTGTAATAGGTTTCGGACGAATCGGCAGCTATAGTATCCCTCTGGGTGCTGACTACAGCGCCGTCTCGACTGTAGTAGAGGATGATAATGTCAGCCGTGTCTATCCCCAGGTTTTGCACTTGGAAACCATCATCCCAATTACCCCAGACATCGGTGTAGTTCTTTCTGATAGTAGGCAGGTAAGCAGTTGGCTCAATGAACCTTACGGTGGTTGTCTCCGCTTTCGAGTCAGCGGTGGCCGTGATGGTCGCCGTGCCCGTCACGTTCTCCGAGGTGAGGATAGCGGTGGCCACTCCGTTGGCGGTGGTCTTGGTGATGATGGCGTTGCTGCCTAGGATACCCAGGTCCGTGGTGAAGGTCACCACCGTGCCGTTTTTCACCTCGTTATTCCACTCATCCGTGATCGTAGCCGTGATGGTGGAGGTATAGCCTCCAATTGGAATACTGGGCGGGCTAGCCCCTACTGTCACGGTGTAAGGCAGACCCGGCGTGAAGGTGACGTTAGTCGTCCCCCAGACCGAGTCGGCTGTGGCCTTAACTGTAGCAATGCCAGCCGTGATCTCCGAGGTGAGGGTGGAGGTGGCGATGCCGCTGGCGGTGGTGTTGGTCAATGGGGAGATACTGCCCAGGGTAGTAGTAGTAAAGGTCACAGTCGTGGTGTCGTTCACGTTGCCACCGTATAGATCCTTCACCGTGGCAGTGATGGCGGAGGTAGACCCAGAAACGGGGATGCTGATGGGGTAGGCAGTCACCGTCACTCTCCGGGGCTTGCCTGGCACCTCGGAGCTGAAGGTCACCTGGACCGTACCGTACTTCGCGTCGGCCGTGGCTGTGACCGTCGCCGTACCTTCTACAGCCCCCGATTCCAAAGTAGCGGTAGCAACGCCATTGGCGGTGGTGCGTGTTACCCATGAGACAGCCGTTATGGTCACATCCAAGGTGGAGGTCACAGCCTGGGCGCCAGCGCTCTTCATCCCGACCCCGACGACGCTAAAGCCGCCTAGGTCAGCAGTGAAGGTCACTACGGTCCCATCCACCAAGTTGGCGTACTGATCCTTCACCGTGGCGGTGATGGTGGAGGTGTACCCGGCTATCGGGATGGCAGTAGGGTGGGCTTGCACCATCACACTATCAGGCGGACCAGCCGTATAGGTGATCGCCACACTGTCCGACACGACTGTGTCTACCACAGGCTGCGCGGTGACAGTGATCACTTCTGTGCCGGCCATTTCTCCCGAGGTCACTATGGCGGAGGCCTGACCGCTGCCATCAGTGCTTGTCCCAGACCTGAAAGCGTCTGGAAGGATGTAGAAGCTTGTCGATGAATCGTTCTTGTTCCCCGAGACCTCCACCTCCACGGTATGGGTGCCCGCGTTTAGAGTGGTGGTGATTAGCTCCTCCGTTTTCCACTCGGCCGAGGTAGAATACATATCCAAAGTGCCCGAGTAGGAATCGCCGCCATCTATCTTGATGTTCGCTATCCCTTCCTCGGGCCCAGCGGTGTAGATCAAGGCGATAGAGGTTCCATTGAAGATGTAAGACACCTTGCTGCCCGGGGTCTCGGACTCGAGGTGTTTACCGCCACTGGCGCTGGCGTTCTCGACGTCATCCCATGTCCCCGACCTGGTCACCGAACCGCTCTCCGCCTCCACGTAGCGATAGGGATTGGTGGTGATGCTGCCCAGGGTGGGGGTGAAGATGACGAAGGTATCGCTCACGGGGGTACTGTCGGTGGCCACTGTGGCCGTGATGGTGGAAGTGTATCCACCCACGCAGATGCTCACCGGGTTTGCGGTTGCCGTGATGTAATAGGTCGAACTCGCGGTGGTGACCTCGCTGGGATCTTTGCCCCCCTTGGCCCCGGCAATCGCCGGCCCCGCCAAAGACAGGACCACCATCACCAGGGCGAGGCCCAACAGGCCGGCTACCACGCTCAGCCCAACCTTGGCCAATCTCACGGCTTTGTTCGCCGTTTCAATTATTGCTTCTTTCGGAAGGTTAATGAGCGAACTTCGCTTTTCCATCTGTCACCTCCTGTTGTTTTGAGGGTATTTCCTCTTCCGATGGAATGAGACTTAGACCGCGGCTCGGGAAGCAAAGCTCCTGATACCCTCGTTGGGGCTCTCTGTAAGCTTCAATTCCCTCTTATTATATCACATTATCGTCTATCCGTCAAATCACCCGTTAATGTTCCGTTAAGGCCAAATTTGGAAGGATCACCACAAATCCACCTCTAGCCACGCCTTTCCTGCAGATTGCCCGTTCACCTCCTGGCACACCGAATAGCTACAGGGACCGACCTAGAGGACGCACTCCAGAGTTTCGCATCAAAAACCGGATAGTTGGCTACTTCGCAAATGAAATGAAAGGAAAATAGATTCTCCTTGGCCGAGGAACATGACTAAGGGTGACCGTCACCGTTTGCGGGCTATTCTGGCAACTTGCCATTGTGCTGGTCACAGTAATAGTTGTGGTATACATGCCGTAGTTAAACAAGGCCCCCCTATCAACGGAGACCGTTATCCAAGAGGGCGTGTTGCCTGCAGGGCCCGTGATGGAAAGCCAATCAGCGCCCCCAGTAGCCCTCCAAGTTGAGGAATCGGTACTCGGATTGGTGACCACCCGCACGGGCGGGTCGGCCTCATCGTCAACCAGGAAGCGAAGGCTGGAGGGGCCGATCTGTAGATAGTGGGTTGTCTCTCTCACTGCAGCGTTAACGTCAATACGACCGTGGCCATAATAGTTGTCACGGCCTGGCTTACCTAAGTCCTCGACCGCCTGTTCAATAATGCTTTTCACCTCATCTTGGGTTAGAGTGGGGTTGACGGACCAGATCAGTGCAGCCAATCCCGCCACATAGGGGGCAGCCTGCGAGGTGCCGTGCTTATAACCATAGCTATCGTTCCAAAGGGTACTCCAGATGCTGACTCCTGGCGCGGCCACATCGACCTCCGGGCCATAATTAGAGAAATAGGCTCGTTCATCGCTGGCATTGGTGGCGGCAACAGCCACAACCACTGGGAATTTAGCTGGATATGCCACTGGGCCACTGTCATTGCCAACAGCACCAACGAGGAGACATCCCATAATGTTATGGGCATAGTCTACTGCGTCTTTTAGTACTGAGGAGTAATCAGAGCCGGCCAGGCTCAAGTTAACGATCTTCGCCCCTTGATCGGCAGCATATTTAATCCCTTGGGCCACATCGAAATAAGTCCCTTCGCCTTCTTCGTTCAGCACTTTCACCGCCATGATCCTGGCCCCCCAGGAGAGGCCGGCAATGCCCAGGCTGTTATTCGTCTCCGCTGCAGCGATGCCCGCCACATGGGTGCCATGGCTATGATCGTCCTGAGGCACGTTGTCACCGTTCACAAAGTCCCAACCGCGAACGTCATCAATGAAACCATTGCCATCGTCGTCAAGCCCGTTTCCCGGCATTTCCTTAGGGCTGCTCCATATCTTAGCTGCCAGGTCCGGATGGTCAAGGTCAACCCCCGTGTCAACAATGGCGATAACGATATTGCTGTCCCCGGTAGTGATGTCCCAGGCACGGGGCGCCTGGATCTTGGTCAAGGCCCATTGAGTCGAATAATAGTGGTCATCGGGGATCAGAGCGACATGACCGATATAGTTTGGCTCGGCGTACTCTATCAAGGGATTCCGTCTGAGGGCCTTTATCTTCTCCAGTTCCTGACCGAGGGGCACGGAAAGCCGCAAGATACCAAGGCCATGGATTTGCTCCAGCAGCTCTAGCGATTGCGCGGACAAAAGGGACTCGATAGACTTCGCTCTGGCGCTTGACTTGAATCTGACCAGGACCTCGCCAGGAACGAATTGGCTTATCCCTGCCGATGGAGGCGATGTGCGGGGCTCATCAGCCAGGGCGGCGATAGAGAGCAAGGAAGCCAGCGCCACGAGCCCAAAGAGGTTTCCAAAGGCTCTCATCTTGCACACCCAAGCTGAATCTGCGGAAAGTACACCCTTCTAAGCTGAGGAACATAGCTAAAGATCACGTCCACGATGAGGGGACTGTTCTGACTCCCGGGCATGGTGCTGGTGACGGTAATCGGCGATATGTAGGTGCCGTAGCCGGGCAACGCACCTTTGTCAACGGAAACCGTAACGTAAGAAGGGGTGTTGCCTATGGGACCAACGATGGAAAGCCAATCAGCGGTCTCCGTGGCAATCCAGGTGGGGAAACTGGTGCCCGGGTTGACGATCCTCCGCGGCGGTGGATTGCTATCGTTGTCAGCCAGGAAGAGGACCTCGCTGGGACTCACTTGCAGGTAATGGGGTGTAGCCCCAATGGCTGCATTGGCGTCAATGCGCCCCCATCCATAGTAGTCGTCCCTACCCGGATCGCCCAGGTCAACGGCCGTCTGCTCGATGATGCCTTTCACCTCGTCCGGGGTCAAATGAGGATTGACCGACCAGATAAGCGCCGCCAACCCTGCCACGTGAGGAGCCGCTTGCGAGGTGCCGGTCCACCAATAGTACTCGCCCCAAAGGGTGCTGAGGATAGCTACACCCGGCGCTGCCACGTCAACTTCCGGCCCGTAGTTGGAAAAGGGTGCCCATTGGTCGTCGCTGTCCGTGGCGGCGACGGCGAGGACCTCAGGATACCTGGCTGGGTAACCCACCGCGCTGCCTTCATCCCCCACGGCAGCGACGAGGACGCACCCCTTGGCATGGGCATACCTCACGGCCTCCTCTAACGGAGCGGAATGGACATGAATCCATAGGCTCATGTTAATGACCTTCGCCCCCTCATCGGCGGCATAGTAAATCCCTTCTATTACATCGCTGGAGTAACCCTTCGCATCGGACCTCAGGACCTTGACGGGCATGATCATGGCCCCCCAGGAGACCCCTGCGATGCCCTCTTCGTTGTTCGTTTCTGCGGCGGCGATGCCAGCCACATGAGTGCCTTTCCCGTGATCGTCCTGAGGATCGTTATCGTCGTTTACAAAATCCCACCCGTGGACGTCATCAACCTTGCCGTTCCCATCGTCATCAATCCCGTTACAGGAGTTTTCGCCCGGGTTAGTCCATATCTTGGCCTTTAAATCCGGGTGCTCGAGCTCAACCCCCGTATCGAGGATGGCGATGACCACGCTGCCGCCGGTGGTGGTGTCCCAAGCCTGAGGCATCCCTATCTTCGGCAGATTCCATTGATAGGAGTACCACTTGTCGTTAGGGGCAACTGCCGACAAAACCACTTGGCTGCCGCGGACTGGCCGCGAGGAATCTCTTCCCACGGCATACAAGGCGACCTCCTGCCCTGCGGCGCCGTGGGCTATGTAATCAGGCTCAGCATAGTCCACTAGAGGGTTGCGTCTGAGGCTCTCTATTATCCTCAGTTCCTCCCCTGCGGGTACGGCCAGTCGGATAATTCGCAAGCCCTTGATTTCGCCCAATACCCTCACATCGTGCCCGGCGAGGGCGGACCGGATGCCGAGCGCTGAGAATCCCTTCTTAAACTTGACCAAGATCTCGCCTGGCTTGAACTCCGCCTGGGGGGCAGGCCCCGTGACAGAATTCGCCGTCGGAGTTGGTGCACTACTGGCCAAGCTAGAGCCAAAAAGCAACAGGGCGAGCGACAAAGGCCAAAGTGCGTTCTTGAGCCCTTTCATCTTATCAACCCCTTTGTCTGCACAAGCAAATCGCCTTCGCAAACCCCTTTTGCCCCTCATATCTTGAGTTTGGACAAAGTAGGAGAAACCAAGTTTTTGTAGCTTGAGATCCCAAAGCGCAAGATTTGGCAAGGGACAAAGGGGCTACTACCCTTGATGGGAGATTCGGAAATGCCTCGTCTCCCCTACTCAATAAGTTCGGGGAGAAAACCGGCAAAAAAATGCTGGCCACGTCCAATTCATCTCAATCGTCAACCACCCCGTGAAACGCAGCCCGGAAAGCATTGTAGGCGCTGCCCTTCGACTCGGTGAGGTTGATTTGATTCACCACCGCCACAATGGCGTGGTCCGGCGCCACTGGACTCGGAGCGCCAGGCGGCCAGTACCACTGGGCCTCGATGCTCACCGAACCTATCTGATTCACTGGCAGGCCGAATTTCGACAAGGGATAGATGAGCCAGGCCCCGCGCTCCTGTAACCTGGTGTGCACGGTGTGCAGCACCGTCCCATCCTTGACCCGGAAGGTAGCCACTACATCCGCATCCTGGGTCTCGCTGGTGTTCAGGACAGCGATGCCGCTCTCCCATCCGTTGTACTGGCTGAAGATCAAAGGCCCGAAGTTGAAGTTGGCCGAGGGCGCGCCACCTCCCAAACGGTTCTTGGGGGAGAGGCGATAGCTCATCAAGATCCCAGCCTCGGCTGGAAACGCGGCGTTGTATTCATCGACAATTCCGGCTATTGGAGCATTGGATCTGATCCAGCAAGAACCCACGAAGCCATCGGACAATACCGCGGGCGGTCCCAAGCCCATGGTTGCCAGAGGCAAGATGCTCACGCCGTGCACAGAGAGGAGCAGCTTCCCGCCTGGGTCATAATAACCCATCTCAACGACCGCGGCACTGGCGATTTCGTCGGCCGCTACTGTCTGGAGCCAAATAGTGGTGTTCCAGCCATTGTTGTTCTTGTGCACCACCGGGGCGTAGATCCAGTAGGTCTCATTGCCCACCGTGCCCTCGTTCGCCGGCAAGAGAGGTGGGCCGATGCCCGTGTAGGCCGCCGCTGGCTTCCCGCCGGGCCCGAAGCGGTTGCATACCGCCGCGATGGCCTCACCTTCCTGAATGTATCCCGAGGTCGTGCCCCAGTCGAACGGGCCGGTGGGCTCCTTCTTCGCCTTATAAGACACGATCACCCCCGAAGCTGGACGCCTGGTGAGCGATGGGAACACGGTCACCGAGGATTTGCCATTGAGCCTGAAGTTGAAGTCATTTCCCGCACTGGCCCCCGTCTCATCGTAGTACCAGATATCCACATAAGTCCATTCATCCCCCACGTTCATGATCTCGATGCCAGTTTTCAGGTTGCCCACAACCGGCAGGAAAACGATCTCCCACCCCGATGGAACCGGCGCCTCCTCGGATCTCGCCTCTCCCTGGACGACTGTGCCCTGAAGGCAAGTTAGAGCCAGGAACAATACCGCCAGGACCACGATGCAGGCCAGAATGTTCTTCATCGGATCTCCTCCCTCTCTGGAGTGCTTTATCGCGCGCACCGTCATATTATACCACCAGCGCCTTCTTTTGGCAAAATCCTTGCCAGCCAACTGCGACCCATCCACTCCACACCCACAAGAAAAGGCTGCCGGGTATTTTGTCGATCTCGTTGGATAGGGAAAGAGACCTCGCCCATTGCCCCTTGCCCCTTTTGCAAAGATGGCTCCTCACTTGTGATAGAACGGCCTGTTCTGTCATGGCTTCTGTGAGCCCAACTGGATAATCAAGGCCTCTAGCTCAGCCTTTTCCTCCGCAGGCGCCAATTCCTTGGCCAATTTTGCCTCGACGATAGCCTCGTGAATCCGGCCCAATCGCTGATAAACGAGGGCTAAGTTCTTGTGGGACATATAGTCGTCAGGAGCTATCTCGCTGGCCTCTTCGTAAGCCACCGCTGCTTGTTCAAATTGCCCCATAGCCGTGTAACCAGCACCCAAAACGAGATGGATTTGCAGCAGATCGCTTTCAAGGCGCACTCCGTGATGGTGAGGGCTCATCACTACGGCTTGCTGATAATACTCCAAAGCCTTCTCCAGCCTCGCGGCCTGTTCCGCCGCATCGGCGGTCATGCCTGCCCAGCGCAAATAAAGCGTCCCCAGATTGGCGGGGTAATCGGGATCGAGGGGGTTGATCTCCCTCGCCCTCTCCAGAGCCTTCCGGCTCCCGTCAAACCCGTAGGTCTTCTGCTCCAAATTCGATCCTTCCTGCATCCTGGCCATGCAATCCATGCCGATGAAAAGATGATAGCGATCCTGATCGGGAGCCAACTCCAAGGCGCGACGATACCAAGCGATGCTCTCATCATATCGCCCAAGCCTCTGGCGTGCCAACCCCACTTTGTAATAGATGTCGGCTTTGACGACGTTTAGGTTGGTGGCGAAAATGAGTGCGATCGTCACCAAACCCAAGATGGGGTAAAGCCACCAGGTGCTGCGGCGGCATAGTAGAGAGGGGAGGGCTACCTCTCCCATCAATGCAGCGGCGATGGCCACCATGGTCAAGAAGAGGAAGACGTAATAGATCACAATTGTGTTGCCAATGTCAGCCCCTGGACGTAGTATGGCGAGGTAAACGATGATAAACAACAAGAACCATCCCAAAGAAACCAGGCAATAGGCCGGAAACGAAAAAGCTTCCCTATTCCTCCCGCTCGTCTGAGCGGCGATGGCTGCCCCACTGAAGAGCCACACAATGGCCATGAGCCCCAACACGCCCATGTTCTTAGCGTCAAAACCGAACTGATAGTGGACAAAGTCGAAACCCATGGCTATCAGGATGAAGCCTACTAAGAGGGAATATGGGAGGGTGCAGACAGCCCATGACCTTGATATCCTCTTCAAGCTAGAGGGGCTGGCCAGTTGCCTCCGCTTTCTTCCCCCTCTGCCGCGGCGGTGGCCTGGGGCTGCAACCTGCGAAATCGGTGCAGTGTTGGAGACTGGTTCCTCCCGTAGGGAGTAGCCTACAATGGCCAACAGCGCGGCGTAGACCCAAAAATAAGTGGAAGTGGTGGCGGCCGCCATGCCAGACTGGATCTCGATGAAGTGGGCTATCAGGGCCGAGAGCACAGCGATGAGCAGGGGCCGATGCCTTATTGATCCCCCGATTTCAAGCTTGGGAGTGGCTCCCTTCCGACCCTGGAAGATATAGAGAAGCAAGTAGATGGTTATGGCAGCTACGAGTCCCAAGGGCAGACCCACACCTGCCAGCCGCCATGTACCCTCTAAAAGTCGGGGTAGCAGCGCGCCCGAGAGCCCTCCCACAAACCACAAGGAGGCGAGGATGGCCCTCTGCAGACGGCTCCTGATCAGCCCCAGGCCCTTCAGGCCATAGTAGAAGATGCTGGTGAATAGGAGGATATAAGCGGCAAAGCCGACCAAACCGGTCGTCACTAGGGCATCGAAGCTTTGATTATGGGAGCGGTCGGGGCGCTTGCCAAGCTCGTAGTGCATCAGCTCCAAGGGATAGAACTTATTGTAGGCCACAAACATAGAATCCGGCCCATAACCGAGGAGAGTCCGCCGTGGATCCGCGGTAGCCATGTCAATGGCTCCCTGCCAAATCAGCATCCTCCCCGGGAATGCCTCCGTTCCAAAGATGCGCCCTAAGCGGCCGATATAGGGCACATCCCTCAAGGAAGCCAGGGGTGAATTGGGCAAATTGAAGAGGATCAGAAAGAGCACGAGGATAACACTCACCCCGATCACCGTCAGGGCTAACCCTCTCTTTCTCTCGGAGATAGCTAAGAGCAGTGCGAGAAAGAAGACCCCTCCCATAAGGCCGACCACAGGCCCGCGGCTTTGGGTGAAGAGGACACAGATCAATTGAGCCCCCAGCAGGAAGGCATAGCATCCCATCAAAAGAGCTGTAGAAATCCCTTTTCCCTCGCGTTGAAGAAAAGCCAAGAGAGAATCGAACAGCCGCCATAAGGTCAAAGGGACGACCATGATCAGATAGGCGGCCGCTAAGATGGGGTTGCCTAGAGTGGATCGGACGCGGGCGGCGCCCGGAGTGGCCCAGGGAAGGGGGTCGAGACCATAATGCTGTATGATGCCATAAAGGGAAACAGGCAAGCTGGTCAGGAGGATAACAGTGATCAAGCGCTCCAGTTGCTGGCGGGTGCGCAGCGAGTCACATGTTACGAAGAATATCATTATGTAGGAGAAGGCGGTGTAGGTGCCACCCCGTCGCTGGTAAGCGCCCCAGAAACTGGTCCCTGGGGCCACCGAGGTGATGGTCGTCAGGATGTAGGTTCCGGCCAGGATTAAGACGGGGATAGCAAGGGGGTTCTCGGATATCAGACGCTTGACACCCGACGGCCGGTGCTCTTCCCCTTTGGCAGTTCTTTGAAACCCGCTTTCGACGGCCTTGATCAGCCAGGCTGTGGCCATCACCAGTGCGATGGAACGCAGCAGGGTGACCTTATCGGGCTCGAAGGAGCGATAGCTGTAGAGGTTAAAGAAGAGAGGGGCTACAACGGCCGCCGCCAGCCAGCAGGCCTCGATGAGCTTATCGCAGAAAAGGCCAAGCTTAGTTTGCCTGGACACGCTCTCCTCCGTTACTTACTTGAACAAGATAGCTGCTATCAGCGTTACCCTCATGGCGATCATGGACGCCAAAGTCCATCTGAAGTACATGTCATCTGGCCTCAATGCAGATGCAGCCCTAGCGACGCCTTCGGCCTTCGGCAGATGCTGGTAAGGGGCGAAGAAGTCGGAAGATACAGAGTTTTTCAATAGGATCATACCCTAACTCACCCCAAAAGGCAACAAGAGTAAAGGCTTCCCGAGCAACCCGCAAAGGACAGAGCGAAGAGCGCCCACCGCCTCCGATCGGGGAAAAGGGAGGCCCCCAGAGGGGCAACGATCCGCCTGGGGCCCGTTTGTTGACCAATCCGCTGACAGATCAAAGGGCGTGACGGAGGTCGCCCACCACGTCCAACCGGCGCCTTAGCCGTTAATCCGTTCCCCCCCACATCCGTTGGCCGGATAGAAAAGCCACCAGAGGCCCCCTGGTGGCTCGCCACGTGAATGTAGCTTATTCCACTCCTTCATGAAATGTGAAGTATGGGTCTAAAGCTCAAGCGTGGGAGAGCTCCTCTCTGAGCTTTTCCCTCAACCATTGCCGGACAAGGGCCTGATAAGGCGTAGCTTCCTCTCGGCCACCCCTTTGCTGGCTTCCAGCAAATCGGGGTAAAGCTCCAAGAGTTCTGCTCCCTCGGGCGGTCGGGGCACGCTGATTTCCACCCCTGGCACATCCTGAAATTGATCCCAATATTGGGCCGTGTCATGTGCATCGATGAAATCGGCGAATTCCTCCTCTGTCTTAAATTTAGGCAACTTGGCCATTTTGTTCATCCTTGGATGGCTTTCAGCATAGGGTCATTCAGTTCTCGGACCAGACTTCCGAAGTCTTTTAACCAGGTGCCCCCTTGCTGCTCTGACAGGGTTGCTAGCAAGGCGTTTTGTCCATTACCCGTAGTAGACTTCGGAAGTCTCAGTTGCTTTCGCGGAAAACTGAATGCCCCTGCTTTCAGCACCCTAGCAGGATGATTTAGCTTTCCTTGCCTTACTTTCATCGAGGGTCAAATTTGGTATCTCTGACTCAGCAAGTCCGCTATCGCCTGGAACACGTATTCTGCCTTCGCTGAGGCCTTCGTAGCATCTTCTCGGTCACAGTGCTCCGATGGAATCCAAATAGGAAGATCGGGCCTGCCGAAGAGGGGGTATTCGGTTCTTGTGCCCTCCTTCTCCAAGGCAGACACGGCCATAGCGATGGCTTCGGCCTCGGGGAAATCCTGATAAGCGGCCAGGAAGTCAGGAGATACGATGTGTTCTCTGGTGATGATGATACCTCGCAGGGCCAAAGCAGCCTTCAACGCCTTCTCGACGGTGTGCTGCAGTGGGCGATGGCTCGGCTATATTCCCCTCCCGCAAAAACAACCTGGCGGAGTTGAGGTCCGCTTCCGCTTCCCTCCACAAAGCCTTGGCCATGTCCTTATGGCCGGACATGCGCGGCTTGACAATGTTACATTTGTCATTGCGAGCGTAGCGAAGCAATCTCCTCCGCACGCACGCTGGGGATTGCTTCGTCGCGGAGTTTATCCTGAGCCAGCCGAAGGGCTCCTCGCAATGACACTTGGCCCGAAATCTCACGTTGTCAAGGTAGGCACCTCCCATTTATAAGCCCCCAGTTTTCTCACGCCCCATTTCTCCATGTTGCTCGCGAATCTAGTCATCTCTCTTCGGAAGAACCCTCCTCGGTCAAATAGGCTGATATGGGCATCATAGCTTTCGAGCATAAGGGGGGCGATGCTGTCCACGGAGTAACGTACCTCCTCTGGCTCCACTGAGATAACTTGGATGGCCTTGCCCAGTGTGAGCCCGAGCCGCTCGATGGATAGTTCCAAAGTGCCCCGCTCACGCCAGCCGGAGGGAAGGTTCTTCACCACTATCACAAGGTCAACACCGGAATGCTGACGGGGATTCCCCCTGGCGTGGGAACCGAAAAGAACCACCGAAACCAAATCCTCTTGCAACCTAGCCGACAACGCCTCCAAACCCTCGCTCAGGATGCGGTCAATATGTCGAGCTATCCCTGGTAACCTTTTTTCCCTCTCTTATGTGAGTATCATTTTATCGGCCCTTGTCGAAGGCGAACCGATCCACTTACAACCTCTTTCCCAGCTTTGAATAATTGTACCCTGATTTACCCTGAAAGGCAACAAGGTAGTGGCGGCCGCGACTCGCTGCTCCATGTATTCCTGGCTCCTGCTGAGACCAAATTGGAGTACATGCTTTTAGTGTGCTCTTAGACACGGCTTTCCAGCCGTGTCTGCGTAGCCGCTACCATTCCTGTCGTGGCTGAAGCTCGCACTTCAGAGGTAAAGTGGTGAAGGGGCTCCATCCGTTCAACCCGTTCCCCAGATCGGCTGACACCCACCACAAAAAGCCACCGGGCATTTCTGCCCGGTGGTTTTCTGCGACTACCGGCGCATATCGGGCTATGGGTATGTGAAGTTCATCGCGGCCTCCGGCCCACACGTCATGGCACCAGTGGCCGTTCCTTATTCAGGCGAGCTTCCTTTTCAACGCGGATCGCGAACTGGGCTCGGGCGTTCACGGGTTAGCGTCGCGTTGGGCATTCGACTCCAACACGTTAGCGCTGAGCGCTAAGCGCACCGTGGGGCTGATGGGGTCGTTGCAGATGATGCGGATGGAATGTGTGATGCGCTGCCCAGCGTAGCCGCTGGGGTCAAAGGTGGCCCAGATCTCCGCTTCCCCGCCCGGTACGATGCGATTGGCGCTGACCAGCGCCGCAGTGCACCCTCAAGACGAACTCACGCGCTCGATCACTAGATCAGCGCTGCCAGCATTCCTCAACTTGAAGACGTGCTCCACCGCCGCATCCGGGGAGATGTCGCCGAAATCGTAGCTTAGCTCCGTCAGGACGATGTGCGGCGTCCCTTTGGAGGGCGTCACCTGGGCCATCGGGGTTTCTTTGAGACCGAGGGGGCGCTGGCCTGTGGGCGGCTCCTCGGCCACGATGGTGGCTTCCACCCAACCCTCGCGGTTGGCAGCCCAGACGCGGTAATACGTCTCCCCGTCCGGGCCCGTTTGTTGATCCAGGACGAAGACGAACGTGAGGTGAGCCATCCGGGCCACCACCTGTTGGCGCTGGGGGCTATCCCAGAGGGGGATGCCGCGGCCCTGGGCAGCGCACTCCTCACAGATCAGCCAGCGGATAGGGTGCTCCCCCGTGGGCCGCGGGGCGGTGGGGCTGGGCCCTGGCCCGCAGGCCGCCAGGGCGAGCAAGATCAGGTCCAACAAAAGCCATCGCATCAGCTTCATATTCGCCTCCTCAACTGGTCCCTTCAAAATGCAAAAGTATTATACCTCAAGCACACATTTCTGTCCAGCCCAGACAAAGCACGAGCCCCCAGAGTCTCTCTGGGGGCTCGCGGGTTGTGCCTGAGCGCTGGGCGGATGAGACGCTAATCATCTATGGAGCAGAGCAGTCTGCCATGTCCACACTATGGACGAGCGTCTCGGCGCAACCGACGGGCACACTACGCGCACATTCGAAGGGCAGCGCAGTGATGAGCTCCTCCCAATTGCCGGCAGGGATGTACAGCGTCGCTATACCACTGGCATTGGTTGTATCACCTATGAACATGTTTGACCAGTCTCCTGTACCTTCCTCAAGGACCGTCGCCCCCTCGACAGGGTTAGGGTAAACCAGATAGACCGTTGGCACATAGGTGGCGATCACACACGGCTCCGCGACGCAGTTGACGCCAACGAAGTTCAGTTGGTTCATGTTGGTCTTGTAGAACAGGTCGTCCGCATCGATGTCGCCGTCAGCGTCAGTGTCAATCAGCTCGATCTCGTCATCCCCCAGGTCCTGCCAAGCAAAGGTATCTGTAAAGGTATCTGTATCTGTCACGTCCAGGTCCTGCGAAGCAAAGGTATCTGTATCTGTCACCTGGGTGCTCACGAAGTAGATGCCCTCGATGAACCCGCAGGGATCCGTGTCCTTGAACTCGAAGTAGCCATTGGGGTAGGTGCTGGTCCACCTCACCACCTGACCATCCGAACTCCGGATCGCGACCACAGCGTCCGCCACACCCGTGGCGCCTTCGCACTTGAGCACGATGCCGTCGAGGTCTAGGCACTTGCCCGGCTTCCCAGGCGTGGGCGTGGGCTCGGGTGTAGGCGTGGGGTAGAGCGGGTAACCCTCGTAGGTCATGAACAAGTCGCCCGCGACCTGAGCCGCCCCAGCAGGCGCGTCGTAGATCTCGTTCACCACTGCCGCTATAGGCTCAGCGTCATCCCCGAAGCCCGGGACGCTCTGAGCGCGGCAGGAGCCGACCCAACCGCTGGGGATGTAGGTGGCGCCGCCGAAGTAGTAGCGAAGGTCAATGATGTGCGTGGCCCCACCCCTCAGGTTGAACGACACGGTGTCCACCGGCACAGGCCCACCAGCCGCATCGTAGAATTCCAGCAAGATGCGCTCAGCGTCGGGATCATCCATGTCGGTGTTCATGATCGCGATGCCCGTGCTCCAGCCCGAGTTCAGGGTGCTGCCGCCGTTGTACTTCATCATCAGCGGCGCCGCCAACATGGTGGCAACGTCGAGGCCGTCCCAATCGCCGTCAACCCAGTCAAACCCCGCCATGAAGGTGTTGTAGGAGCTCCCCTTCTCCCCTGGGATGAACTGGTTCACCACTGAGACAAGGGGAGGCCAAGGCCACGCTGGCCAACCGCCGGGTGGCCAGTAGGCCTGGTTCTCAATGCTCACCGAACCTATCTGATCCACCGGCAGCCCGAAGCTCGACAGCGGGTAGACGATGAAGTCCGACCGCTCCTCCAGCCTCCTGTGCAAGGTCTGTAGCGGCGTCCCATCCTTGGCGTGGAAGGTCACCACCACGTCCGCATCGAGGTTCTCGCTGGTGTTCAGCACCCCGATCCCGCTCTCCCAGCCATTATACTGGCTGAAGATCAACGGGCCAAAGTTGAAGTCAGCCGCCGAGGAACCGCCGTCGTAGCGGTTCTTGGGCGAAGCCCGGTAGGTGAGCAGGATCCCAGCGTTGGCCACCGAGTCGGCGTCGTACTGGTCCACCACCCCAGCTATCGGGCCGTTGGAGCGGATCCAGAGCGAGTAGGGCTCCCCATCCGCCAACAGCCCGAAACTCGTGATGTCGAAAGACTTTGAGGCGAAGGCTGGGAGGTACACGTTGGCCTGGGCTATAGGACCGCTTCCGTCGACCTCGTAGAAGTAAATGTCCACATCGGTGTCAGGGAGTGGTAGCGCGGATTCGCCCTCCAGTTCACCCAGATAGGCGTGCTGGATGTAAATCGTGCTATTCCAGCCGTTGTTATTCTTCTGGATGATGGGGCCGTAGATCCAGTAGGTGTCCTGCCCAACATACGGGTTCCCGTCGGCCTCATCCAAGGGCAGGAGCGGCTGGCCCACGCCGGTGTAGCTGGAGGCCGGCGCCGCACCGCCTACGAAGCGGTTAATCGTGGTGGCGATGGGGCAATCCCCGTTGAGGGTATATCCCGTGCCGGGACTGAATGGATCGCCCAACACGTCAGTCGGGTGGGTCGGATTCGCCTTAGCCGAGAAGGCCACCACCACAGCCGACGAGGCCGAGGTGACGGCCGCAGGCAGCGGATAGATGGTCCGCGACGACAGACCGTTGATCCGCATGTTCCAGTTATTGCCTACCACTGCCCCGAGGGAATCGTAGTACCAGATGTCCACAAAGGTCTGCTGCGTGTCGCTAAGGTTCATCACCTCGATGCCCGTCGCTATGTCCCCCACGATGGGCAGAAAGTGGATCGGGTCGCCCAGAGGCGCTTCGGCGACTCCCGGCCCCTCATCGGCCGCAGCCGGAACCGACAGAGCCAGCATGCCGAGCACGGCCAGGATACACACAACTCTTAACGCTTTCATCTCTTACCTAGTCTCCTTTCCTGATGTTCCAGGATTCTGGGGGTTGACAGGTCAAGAGCCGCCAACCCTGGCGGATAATAGTATCAACCGATAGCCCTCACCTCCTTTCGAAGAATTCTCAAACGTGCGCCACTAAAGCGCCAAAGCGGGCGTGCCCGCTTGGCTCCACTCATCATCATATTATATAACGCAAAAAAACGCTTTTAGATACGGGTTGTCTCCACCTTTTTTTGAATTCAAAGGCACACCCATCAATGACGGGAACCTCATCTTCCCGATTGTATTTTAGCACAAAGAGGGATAAATGTCAAACCAAGTATTGGCTTGACTTTACCGACGTAAACCGCCTAGAATTCTCTTTAGACTTTTGGGGGTAAGAGCTGAGGAATCGGCCCCCTCTTGCGCCCCGCTTCCCAAACTCGTGATCACCGAATTTGGCGGATCAAGATTTGGCCGGCTTGGACGATCAGGTGGTCTCCCCCTTCACTACCAAAGAAATGGGGCCAGGACACCCCTTTCGAGCCTAAATTATGACGTACCGACCCCCCCTGCTGAGATTCAAGATAGGCACTTATTCGTCAGTGCCCCTCTCGAAGATCCAGACTGCGCCGTTGGAATAGACAAGGCGCCAGTAGGGGTTATCGAGGACCATCCCTGGCCTGATGCTCCCCCCCCGCGCGCCGATGTAGACGTGGGTCACACCCCTCTCGTCGAGGAGACGACGCACCCACTCATCCTCGAGCAGGGCTTGCCTTGGCCGTGCAGGGGAGGCTATGGGCCTAACCAGAGCGTTGACCTCGGCGATGTACTGGCGGGAGATAAAGCCGTACACCACCGGCGGCAGGGTCGTCTTCCGACCTGCCAGCAAGGGTATCCAGTAACCTCCATCTGTGCCCACATAGAGCCCCCACTGCCAGTAACGGGCATTGATCAAGAACCTCGACTCCTCAGGCGTATTCTCGCGAATCCACTCCATGGCCGCCACGTCATCTCGGGTGACCAGGATGCAGGCTGGGTTGACGATGGAAAGCATGTCCAGTCCCCCCAAAAGGGCGACGGCGACGATGGATGGGCCGAGGGCGTAGCGATACAGCGAGCGCCACCCACCCTTCAGCCGGGTCTGGATCGCCTGGCATAAGGAGGCGAGGAAATAGCCGCCCAGGATAGCCACGGGCAGGAAGAGGGCGATGGCGGAGGAGGCGTTATTCACCAGCCAGGTGCAGGGCAGGCCCAGGAGGGCGGGATTGGCACACAAGAAAACCGCCCCAACCCAGAGCAGCGTCAATATCACCCCTCGCTCCCGCCTCGCCAACCCCCAAAGGGCGCCGGCCAGGGAGAGGAGGATTAGCTCGCGGTTGTGCCCTGCCCAAACAAGGTCCCAGGGGAAGGCATTGTAGGAATCGCTGCCCCGCAGCCGCGAGGGAAGGGTGCCCAGCGGCGATAGAGCGCCAGTGAGCCTGAGCAGCCAGGGAAGGGTCAGCACAGCAGCCAAGAAGCACAGGATGATGGCGCGAAGCCAGCATTCCCAGATCGCCCTCCTCTCACCTCGATGGATATAGGTCTCATAGAAAAGATAAACCAGCAGGAAGCAGCCGTAGAAGACCAGCACGCGATAGTGGGTCAAGATCAGCCCTGCCAGAGCGATGCCCACGAGCGCCAGGCGGCGGTAGGGGCGGGGCGCCGCCTCGCCCTTTTCCACCCGCAGGGCATCCAGCGTCAAGACGACGAGCACGGGCAGGAGGGCCATCCCCATAAGTTGCGTGTAGCGCCCCCAACTGACGTAATAGGCGGGCATGATGGAGATGGTGCCGACGATCGAGGCGGCCATGAAGCCGACCAGGCGTCTCCGTGTTAGCCTAGCGGCCAAAAGGTAAGTGGAAAGCAGGGTAAGACCGTTGATCGCCTGGCCGATGATCAGCACAGCGGGCACCACCTCCAGACGCGAGAGCCAGTGAAAGAGGGCCACGAGGGAATGGAAGCCGAAGTGGTAGGTGAAGTCGCCCCCCGGCAGGAAGGGTTCGTAGGAGTTGGGCACCCCTCCTCTGTCAACGATCAACTGCGAGATCAGGCCATGGTGTACCGAGTCAACCCAGAGGGGCACGACCAGGTTGCGCACCTGCAGAAATCGCACGGCAAGGGAGGTGGCAAATACGACGGCGAAGGCGATCACGAGGGGGCGGTCGGTGGAAGGGGGCGCCCACCGGCTTAAGCAATCTGAGCGCGCCAGCCGCCAGAGGCCCAGGGCGCTAAAAAGGGCTGTGGCCACCCTGACCCTGGTTCCGTCCAGACTAATCCCCACGGCGGTGCCGAGGAGCAACGTCAGGGGGACGAGCGCCAGGCTCAAACCGGTGACGATGGCCAGATGCTCTGGTAGCGATACGTCCGACTTCGGGAAAACCAGGTCGTAGAGGATATAGCCCGGCAGCCAGAAGAGGGCACAGAGTGGCACGATCAACCAACCCCGGCCGGACACGGCCTGCCAGATGTCCCGGCCCATCAGCCGGGGACTGTAGTCATAGTACGTCTTGAAATAGAGATCCCCCTCTGCCACTGCCCCATCAACGTACATCGCTCCCTCAGGATAAGCGTTGAGAGAGCTGCACCAGAAGGTAGTCTTATTCCCCTCCGTCGCCTCAAAGAAGAAGTAATACGACTTGTTCTCCGAGTCGGCCTGGGGGGAGAAGGTGAAGCGGTAGGGGTCATTGTGTCTGAGACCGCTAGTGTCAATGGTGATGGCGACGATATCGGTCGTGCTAGAGGGATAGGAGCGAAGGTGAAAGGTCAGCCGAGGCGGCACATCCGCCTTCTGCCCATCCTGGTGGACGACCAATAGCACCTCGATGGCGCAGAGGCGGGGGTAGTGGGAGATGAAGGTCTGCCCAACGGTGTATGGGCCGCCGATCGCCGGGGCGGCCTCGTCCAGCCTGTCCTGCACATTGTCCACCTCAACAATGGAGGTCGTGCACCCCGCAGCCAGCACCATCAAGGCGACCAGCGCCCATTTCACGATTGCCCTTTTTGACAGCAATTTGAAATCCTGAGCATAGCTCCCGAACCGTCGCGTGGGCTCAAAGAGACTATCGAAAAAACCACAACTTAGCGCGGCGTAGCCGTAACCAAACCCTCATGGGTGTCATTGCGAGGAGCCCTTCGGCTGGCTCAGGATAAACTCCGCGACGAAGCAATCCCCTCGCCAGCAAAGGGAGATTGCCTCGCTCCCTACGGTCGCTGGCAATGACATGGCCTCCGCAACATTCTCGCAAACCACGCAAATGTTGGGGGGCAATATTATATCCCACCTGAGGAGGCAAAATAGGGAGTGCAGGGGGATCCCCTTGCTGGGGGGCCGTCGGGGGTATCCCCCATCATTTCTTCCCACTTTTTTTCGAAATGCCTATGGATATGGTGGTGTGATAGGTGTAGCGGTTGGTGCCACTGGTGTGGGCGTTGGCGGCACCGGCGTGGGTGTCGGGGGAACTGGCGTGGCTGTGGGCGGCGGATATGGTTGGGTCGTAGGTGTGGGCGACGGAGGCGCTGGCGTGGCCGTGGACGGTGGGGTCGGCGATGGCAGCACAGGTGTAGATGTGGGTGTCGGCGGTATTGGTGTAATTGTCGGCGGCGGAGTTGATGGCGGTGGATACGGAGTTGGGCTGGGACCAGGTGTTGGCGGCACTGGCGTGGGTGTGGGTGGCCCAGGCGTTGAAGTTGGCCCAGGCGTTGGGGTGGGAGCGGGCGGCGCGCCCGATAGCGCCCGGTACGAATTTATCCGACCGTAGCCGTAGTATTCGTCCCAGCCGGGGGAACCCAAATCGTCCGCCGTTTGTTCGATCCTCTGGCGCACAGCGGCATTGGTCTGGCTTTCGTCCACGGAGAAGACGAGGGCTGCCAGCCCTGCCACATGAGGGGAAGCCATCGAAGTCCCTTGCCACGATAGATAACCACCAAGGAAGGTGCTGAGGATGTCGACACCGGGAGCAGCAGCGTCGATATAGTGTCCGTAATTGGAAAAATAGGCTGGCTGGTCGTTTCGATCGGTAGCTGCAACGGCAATTACATTTTGATAAGCCGCCGGGTAGATAGGCCAGTTGGTGCCATCATTGCCAGCGGCAGCCACCAGCACTGCCCCTTTATCCCAGGCGTAGTTCACCGCATCCTCTAAAACGGATGACGGTTGAGGCCCCCCTAGGCTCATATTGAGGATATGGGCTCCTTGGTCGGCGGCCCAGACAATGCCGTCGGCGACGTCGTAATAGGTGCCCGTGCCGCTGTAATCCAACACCTTGACGGGCATGATCCTCGCCCCCCAAGAGATGCCCGCCACCCCCAGGCCATTGTTGGTCTCCGCCGCGGCGATGCCCGACACGTGGGTGCCGTGGCCGTGGTCGTCTTGGGGGTTATCGTCATCGTTCACGAAATCGTGGCCAGGCACGATCTTGTCATCGAGATCGGGATGGGTTAGATCAACGCCCGTATCAATTACAGCGATGACGACGCTGGTGCTTCCAGTGTTGATCTCCCAAGCGTCTGGGCCTTGGATCTGGGGCAGGCTCCATTGGGAGGACCAATAGGTGTCGTTGGGGATGGCAAAGCTCGGCTTCAAACCATAGACTGTAAGAGATGATTCCAAGCCGTAACTCGAGGGCAGGACGTGGGCGATGTAGTTGGGCTCGGCAAACTCGACCCTGGGGTCGCGCCGATAGGCCGAAACCACTGCTCCTACCTGGCCTGGGGAGACAGCCACTAGCTGGACGCCTAAGTGGGGGATTTGGGCTACGACCCTGGCGCCAAGGCCAGCGTGCACGGCATAGACCGCAGAAGCGCTAGCTGCCGGCTCAAATTTGACCACTACCTGGTCCGGCACATAGTCCGTCTCAGCGGGGCTCCGTCCCACAGGCCCTCTGGCCCAGGAGGGCGCAGCCCCAACGTTGCCCTCGTTCTGAGGGGACAGCGAACCTGCCGCCCCAGAGGCCAGCGAAAAGAGCAAGCCCAAAATTGCGACAGCGACGAGGGAAAGCCGGCCAAACACTTTAGACGTAATCATATTGTGCCTCCTCAAAAAAGACGATTAAAGAGCAAAGGTAGAAAGGCTTCAAGGGGAGAACAGCCGCTTGGTCGTTTTTTCGCGTCAATTTTGTTGACCCGCCACTTTCAGGTGTCGGCGTTGGCGCTGGCGCCTCGGTGGGGGTTGAGATAGGCATGGACAGCGGCGTGGACTCGGATGGGGGTGGTCCCACCTCAGGTGTGCTTGTTGGCTCCACCGTAGCCGTGGGCGATGGCTCAGTGGTCGGAGTCCCTATGGGCAGCGGCGTGGGCCCGGATGGGGGTGGTGCCACCTCGGGTGTGCTTGTTGGCTCCACCGTAGGCGTGGGCGATGGCTCAGTGGTCGGAGTCCCTATGGGCAGCGGCGTGGGCTCGGATGGGGGTGGTGCCACCTCGGGTGTGCTTGTTGGCTCCACCGTAGGCGTGGGCATGGGCGTTGGCGTGGCTGTGGGAGTCGCCGTTGGCCTGGGGGGCTCTGTGGGCACTGGCGTGGCCGTGGGTATTGCCGTTGGCGTGGCTGTGGAGGTCGGTAAAGGCGTCGGCGGAGGCGGGGTGGGGCTGGGGGTAAGGAGCAAATCGGGCTCCTCGGAGGCCGCCGTCACAATTTGCTTGTTATTCAAGGAGTCTTCAATCGCCTCCTCAACAACCTCTTGGATATGCGGCGGGGCGTCTATCCTCACCTCCTCTAGGATCCTATACTGCCTCTCTACCAGGGCGGTGAACTTTTCTGGGAAGGTCGGAATTTCCTGACCAGAGGTTGTGCCAATGGTCAAGGCACGGCTGGTCTCCCTTTGCATAGCCTCCAGGATCGCCGGATCAAGCTCCATGCCCAGCCTCGCCATAGCCTCCATCTCGGTCAGCCGCCTCTCGGCGAAGTAAATGTGCAGTGTAGCCTTGCCTGCCGCTGTGGGAGTTAGAGCCAACCACATTTGCTCCGTAGCCAGTTTGACAGTGTAGAGGGGGCTATCAGGCAAGCTTTCTGCCGCTACCCTGGCCATTCCCACACCGGTCAGCGTGATAGCCACCATTAGCACCGCCGTTAGCGCCACGCGCAGGGCCCATCCTCTGGGCCGCGGAGGGGCCACCAGCCATCCCAGACGGCGCAAGAGGCCAGGCTTGGGGGCGACCTTTCTCCGCTTTCTCTCGGACACTGCCTTCAGCAGGCGTCGCCGCCCTTGGGCGTTAGCGCGGGGGGATAGCTGGGGATGGATAGCGCCCTGCACCCATAGGGCTGCCTCCAAGAGGGGTCGCAGCTCAGCAGCGCACTCAGGGTAGCGCTCTAAACAAGCCTCCAAATCAGCTCCCCTATTCAGTTCCCTCAAGCACACATTGAGGATGTCCGCCAGGTCCCTCTTCATCAGCCTTCTTCCAAAATACGCCTTAACGCCGCCAGAGCCCGATGCTGCAATGACTTGATAGCCCCTTCTGGCTTGCCCATGACGTGGGCCACTTCGCTATTGGAGAACCCCTCTATGAATTTAAGGATGATCACCTCACGTTGTAACTCCGTCAGACCACCCAGCGCCTTCCACAGCTCCCGCTGGCCGAACCTTTTCTCCACGGCCGCGCTAGTGTCCTCTTCGGATGCCGCTACGCATTCATCAAGGGTTAGCTCCTTTTGCTCCGGCTGGCGGCGGTAGTGATTAATAATTAGATTCCTGGCGATCCGGTAAAGCCAAGCGGACAGAGAAATGCCGCGGAACTCAAAGGAATCTATGGCCTCCACCGCTTTGAGGAAGACCTCTTGCATCAAGTCCTCGGCCAAAGGGGCATCGCTAACCTGGTAGTAAACATATCTATGGATGCCTTGCTTGTGCCGCTCGTAAATTTCCTCCCAAGCGGCCTCGTCGCGCTGCTTGGCGCGCCGGATCAAATCTTGCTGCCCCACCGAAGTGGCCTTCCTCTCATTATAACGTAGAAACGGCAATATAGATACGGGTTCGTGCGACAAATCTTCCCTAACTTTGCACTTTTCAAAGGCGGCACCAACAAGGCTTCCCTTAGCGGAGATAGGGCTGCGGAAAGCGGCCAGACCAACTTCTGGCGTCCCGGAATCGCTAAACTGCAAGGATGGGAAATCTCTGGCTTGACTTCCCGTTGCTTATATGATATGATGTTTTCGTCACCTTGTCAAGCACGAAAATGCGGGGGCCTGCGCAGCGGGTCGGGGGGCGTGGGGGGTGTCCCCCCACCCTCCTCTTTGCCCTTCCCCTGTGTGGGACATTGGCCCTGTTCTCAGGAAGGAAAAAGTGGGTTTGAGGGGATACCCCTCAAACTCCCCCGGCTTCGCTGCGAAAGCCCTGCCGAGAAAATTTGAGGAGGAAAACCATGAAGAAGATGCTCCAATTAGCGGCATTGATGCTCACCGTTTTGGCCGTAGCCGTGACACAGGGTTGTGCCAGAGGGGGCGAAGGAACAACATTCACTTCCGCTGTGCCGACACCGACGGCTGCTCCCCAACTCCTGCCCCCTGAGGAGGTTCTCCAGCGCGCCACAGAGGCTATGAGCCAACTCACCGCCATCCGGGAGAAGCGGACGGCCAAGGTTACTTTCACTGACGGTCAACTCCTAACTGAAAGTGAGCTGGATTTTCAGTATGTCGCCCCTAACAAACTCCGTCTGGACAGAAAGAACTACTCCCCCCAAGAGGATTCCACTATAACAACTAGCGCCATCTTGATCAGCAACACACTCTACTTTAAGGGCGGAGATGGCGCCTGGGTGAAGAGTACAACTAGCAGCTCCATCCGCTGGCCGAGTAAGATGTATGACTTCTCGGATGCCTATGATGTGGCCCAGGCGGGCACTGAAACCCTGGATGGCGAGCTATGTCAGATTGTGGCCTTCAATTGGGGCGGTTCGCCGGAGATGGGCAGCATGGGGTGGGACTGGCAGGTGGAGCTCTACATCAGCACAGAGAGCTATCTGATCAAGAAAATGGAAAGGGGGGGCAAGAGAACCCACATGTTCGGCACCGGCGCGGTGGGGGAGTGGACCCACACGGATGTGACCCTTTACTCCGACTATAACGCTCCCATCGTCATCGAGCCGCCAGAGGGGGGAGATGTGCCAACGGCCACCCCCGTCCCCCTCAGCCCCACTCCCAGCGCCAATTATCCCATCCCATAGGCGCGCAGCGCTACAACTTTTAGAGCCTGAGGTAGACGAGGGTCCAGACCAGTTCGCTGAGAGTCAGCCAAACCCTTAACAAGAGGGCGATGACGGTGGCGATGGGCAGCGGAAGGTAACGGCTGAGGAGAAGAGCCAGGGTGATTTCCTTAATCCCCAGCCCGGCCGGTACAAAAAAGATGAGACAAGCCGTTACTCCCGAGAGAGCCCAAATGCCGATCAGGGCTGGGAGGTGAATTATCGACATAGGATGGAAGGCGCTAGTGAAAAGGAAAAGAATGATTCCGCCCATGATCCAAACGAGGGCATATAAAAGCAACCACCTTAATGTATCCCTGGGGCTGACTTTGCTGATGAGCACCTGCCTTCGGCCGAGCTTTCTCAGCAAGAAGTTGAGCCCTATACCGAGTGCGGTGGGATGTATTACCGCTATCCCCAATGGAATGGATAGCAGCAGTAGATAGAAACCCCCCGCCGACCAAAGATCCGGGCAAAGAGGAAGCGAAGACAAATACACGAGCAGCCCTGAGAGAATCATCAGGATCATCTCCCAAAGAACGCCTGCTGATGTAATGGATTTGGCAACGCCCTCTTTCTCATACCAGTACACCCTCCCTGCGATGAACCAAAGGGAGCCGGGTAGACGCCTGGCTAGGCTCGACAGGCAATAGATCCTTGCGTTCTTTCTGAACCTAGAGACCCCCCCTAACCTCTCCATGATCGAGCCCCAGCCTCGGATGGCTAGGCCCAAAGCCAAGGAATAAAGAACAAAGGAGAGGGCCACGTAGGCATAGTTAACGGTCCAGTCATATCTGACGACCTCATGCCAATTGCGGTAGAGGCTGTAACCCAGAAAGATGAAGGGAAGGCTTATAGCCAGCGCTGGGAGTATTCTCAGCCCTCTATGCTCTATCAAAGCTGCCACTCTATTTTTCATCTGCTCACCTTGTGGCGGTCTTCCGGCATAGAAAGACGAAGCAGCTAGCCAGGTTAAGCGGGATCAGCGGCGACAGAGCCAGGTGCAGGAGCTTCTTGGGATGTTTGATATACCACCAGACATCGCCTATCGTGCGAGGAAATTCTCGCTCGTACTTGAGGGTCTTATACACAGACAAGCCGTTGACTTCGAGGAACTCTTGCCATTCCCTCCGCGTGGCGTAGCGCTGAATGGGCTGGCCGTCGTCCGAAATATCCCCCGTTCGCCAGACAGAGAGGATATTCCAAGTGAGCCCGAAGCTATTGGGCAGCAATACACAGGCTTTGCCGGCTCTCTTGAGAACCCGGGCCATCTCCTGCACGCCCTTGTCGGGGTGCAAATAGTGCTCAAGGCTGCCGATACTGGTCACGTAATCGAAGCAATCTTCAGGGAACGGCAGATCCTCGGCATCGCTGATAGCTAATTCCGCCAAAGGGATGTTTTGTTGGGCGATGCTGATAGCGGCGTCGGAGATATCTACGCCGTATAGCGCAAGGCCATACTTGGCGCCCATTTTCAACAGATGGCCCTCTCCACAGGAAACGTCAAGCAAGCTCTCCCCCTTCTCGGGCCTAAGCAATCCCAGCAGCCAGGCGTAGAAAGAATCCAATTGGCGGATCCCTTTTTCAGCGTATATAACATCATAGGCGCTTCTGCTATCTTGCAGCGAGGAGATTGAAGGTTTTCTTATCTCCAGCATCTTTACTCTTGTCGCCTCGCGAAAACGGTCATAACGGAGGTTGTATTCAGTCGGTTTGCCAAGATAAAGTATGGCAACAACAAAAGCCGTGGCGCCACTGAATTGATGCACCTAAGCAGAGCATCTTTGGCTCTCCCGTCTCGAACTTTCTCATCGAGCCAAAACCGGAGGCTGAGGGCAAATGGGTGGTAACCTCCTGTGAAGGTTTTGATCTCCACTATTAAGAACCCGGTTTTATGAAGAAGTTTCCTCAAGATCGCCGGGGAGAAGACAAAAAGGTGACGGGGTGCATCTAACCCTGCCCAGTAGCGGCCAAAGAGGCGAGCGTCGAAGCTGTCTGGATTGGGCAAACTGATGACCAAAAGACCACCGGGCTTCGTGATCCGTCGAACCTCCAGTAAGGTGCGCGTTGGCTCGTGGAGGTGCTCGAGGACATCCCACGAGGTGACCACATCAAAATAACGATGGGGAAAAGCGGCCTGATTTACTTCACCTATGAAGACGTTGAGGCCCAGGCGCTGGCGAGCATACATGACTGCCTCCTGGTTGACCTCGACGCCATAGAGGTCCCAGCGGCCATGTCGCCTCATGCCATCTAAGAAATTGCCTGTGGCACAGCCAATATCTAGAAGTCGGCCACTCTCTCCAACCCGTGTCACTATCGCACGGCATCGCTTATTTATACCATAGAGGCGGTCCAGGCGTACTAAAAGGGAGTTTTCATCGTTGATGGCGCGGACATAAGGGCGGTATTCCGCAGGGTAGTACCGCTTCATCTCCTCCTTTGTCGGCCTTGGATTCAGATATATTAACCCGCATTGATCGCAGCGGACCAAATGAAAAGTGCCGGGGATCTTATGCAGCCTATCCTTTTCTTCAAAAAGGAGCGTCGTCTCGTTCCCTCCGCAGAGGTCGCAGTTAACGTATTCCATCTTCTTCGCCTGATTTCCCGACTCTCTGGTGGTCGCTCCATCCCCGGTACAATCCAGCAGCAGATGCCCACGCAGCCTTGACTCCGCCACGCGCGATATCGAGCGCCATAGTGCGCATAGTGCTGATAGCCACCACCAAAGCTGTCAAAAGGGGGTGAGGACCATAACGATATCGCCGATAATAGAGGGCTCGGGATCGAGCCTGGTAGTACCTGAATCTGGCCAGATTGCCTGCGGTACTTCGAGAGACCTTGTGCCATATCTTGGCAGTAGGAACACATAATACCTTGTAGCCTTCCTTTTGGGCCCTTTGACAAAAGTCGGCATCTTCGTAATACATGAAATAGCCAGGGTCAAGGAAGCCCAGGCGCTCAAACACAGCCCGCTTGACCAACATGCAACAGCCGCTGACCATGTCTAGTTCCAGGGGAGAAACATACTGCCCGCTATCCCTTGCACCAGAGCCCTCTTTCAAAGGAACGGGCATTGGCCCTCTTCTCCGGGCTCCCATGTGCCAGATTCTATCTCTCTGATCATAGTAGAGGATCATAGGCCCCAATATCCCCGCTTTGGGATCTGTTTCTCCCGCTTCAACGAGCTGGCTCAACAGGCGCTGATCCACTATTGTGTCATTGTTCAGTAGGAGAATGTAGTCTGCTCCTCGTTGTAAAGCGTACCGAATCCCTACATTACTGCCAGCCGCATATCCCATATTTTCACTATTAACAATTACGTTAATGTTTGGAAACTTGGCCTTTAAAAACTCGGGGGATCCATCAGTGGAGTTATTATCCACTACCGCTATCCGATAATTGGGAAAATCCATTTTCAATACGGAATCTATACACTCTGCGGTATCATGTTTGAGATTCCAGTTAAGGATAACGATATAAACTAATGAGGAAGCCATGATATTGCGCTCCTTATCGAAATTGCATTGCTAATATCCGTTCCTTGCACCAGGCATCAGTTGGACAGGCTGTAATGTTCGCAGGTGTGAACATTCATAAGCTTGGATCTCCTGACCCTACGCTAGTATTGCTTACGGCAGCATCTCCCACAGTCAGGAAATAACCCCCTTTTAGCCAACTTTTTCCTGAAGGTTCGGAATTTCTTATTGTTCCACACACTTCCCTTAGTTGTTCTGTCAATTCTTACATTGCCCATAACATAGTTCCTACAAGGAACTATGCTCCCATTAGGCATGATAGTCATTCTTAGCCAGGGGGAAATGCAACCTCTTCCCAATTGATCACTAGTTTGTAAGTAATATGTCGCTATTTGATCAGTTTTTAGGTGAGGATAGAAGCTTATGGAGATGTTGTTGTCCACGGCCTTCCTTTTCACTTCAGCCATTTCTCCGATCAAATAACCTACGTCTATATTGTGAATACCTATTTCACGGTCGGGGAATTGTAAGTGATAAAAGATAATATAATTAATATCCAGTTCCCTGGCTATGTCAATTACGTCCACAAGATGGCCGTAGTTATCACCATTAATCGTGCAAGCCAGAAAGATCTGTGGAGCCTTTTTTCTCTGCACTACTTTCAGTTCATTTATCAGGTGTATGCCCTTGACAGCATTCTCATAAACTCCAGGCCCTCGGATGCTATCGTGTATTTCTCGTGGTCCATCTATTGAGACCACAATGACATCCACACCAATAGAAACAATGTTTGCTGCGTCTCTTGTGAGAAAGGTACCGTTGGTCGTATATGTACATCGAAAGCCTTGTTGCTTTATAAATGCAGCTATATCGAGATACCCTTTGTAAATAGAAGGCTCCCCACCCAGCAAGTTAAGGTTGGGTCTGAAGTAAAAAGACCCCTTTATGTCTTTGATGATGCCCATCCATTCCATGGCAGACAACTCCGGTTTCCTAAAGGCAGAGAACAGCTTTACGTTCTCTTCTTGTCTGAGATTGCACATCTTGCAGGCAAGATTGCATCTTAAAGTTAGTATCAAGTCAATGTGAAACGGGAAAGGGCTGTATCCATTAAATAGCTTTAGGAAGTTGGCAGTCCACTGATATCTTCCCAATGCCTTCGACGAGACAGATAGCTTTCCAAGCCATGCTCTATGATCCATTCTTACCTCCAACTCCTAATATAGGGAAGAAGGGAGGATGTAGTCAACTCCAGGGAATTTTCTGGGTAGTCGGTGTAGCTCCCTTATAGTTGTATCCCGGAGCGCCGGCCACCTATTTATAGCGCATATTCCTAAAACCCCTTTCCCAACATGCTCATCAATTAACGGAGCGTGGAACTCTTATGGCAATTTACTTCCTCTGCCCTCGCCTGCGAAAACTAACCGGAGGCGAGAGGCTTGTCCTAAAGCTGGCTGAGCATCTCACACTGGAAGGGCAGCCAGTAAAGATTGTGACCCATTACCTCTCCGAGACTTGTCGAGCGGTATTAGCTGACCAAGTCGGTTTAATTGAGACGGGTCACCAACTCAATGTCTTCCACAATCACTATCTAAACGCATCTTTGGAGTACGTGATGTCGCCAGCTCTGCTAGGCGAGATAGGGGAGGATGCCGAAGGCATTTGCTTCTTCGGCCCTCCCAGCCTGCCGGCTCTTTGGTGGGCTAAGATAGCGAAAGGGGTAGAAGTGCCCTGCTTATATTTTTGCTGGGAGCCGCCCAGATTTCTTTACAGCGATCAGAAGGAAGTGGTATCCCGTATGGGGATGGCCGGCAAATTAACCCACCCCTTGCTCCCTCTTTATCGGCGACTGGATAAACGCATGACTACACAAGCGGATGCTATACTAACCGTCAGCGACTTCGCTGCCGGGCAAATCGAGCAGGCCTATAGCTTGACGGCTTACGCCATTACGCTTGGGCCAAGCGCAATCGGCCCTCCAGATCCTCGGCGTGTTGCAGAGTTGCGGGAGCGATACGGTCTGGTGAATGCTCAGGGTACGGTTCTCACGGTAAATCATTTACACCCTCGCAAGCGGATCGACCTCTTCCTCCAAACTATGAAGCACGTGGTAATGAACATGCCGCGCGTAATAGCCTTAATAGTAGGCACGGGGCCGGAGAGGAGAAGGCTGCTCAACTTGCGTCAAAAGCTGGGCCTTGAAAAAAACGTCATATTGTGCGGATTTGTGCCCGAGAAAGATCTGGCCGCCCATTACGCTCTAAGCGAGATCTATGTTCACACGGCTAAGCTGGAATCCTTTGGGCTCTCCGTTATCGAGGCGGCAGCTAATGGCCTACCCGTTGTGTCTGTAGACGAAGGTGGTCCTAAAGAGACCATATTGTCTGGGCAAACCGGCTTTCTGACAAAAGCTGAGCCGGCAAGCTTAGCCAATAAGATTCTCTACCTCCTACAAAACAGGCGCCAGGCGCGGCAAATGGGAAGAGCAGGACAGAAGTACGTTACCTCAAAGTACCGCTGGGAGCAAGGAGCCCGGGAATTTCTCAGAATATATCGAGCTTGCCAAAAACGTTAAAGTAGCGCCCACTGCGTTTCCTCGTTGCGAGCCTTCATCTCGATCCTTTGTGCTCATGGATCACCTGTTGGAACACCTTGAGGTATTGCTTCGCAATCTTCCGCCAGTTGTAGTTTCTACGGGTAAATTCCCTCGCCCTTTCCCCAAAACGTTTCCTCCTCTCCGCATCTTTCAACAGGCTCGCTATCGTTTCAACGTAACCATCCACATCATAAGGAGAAATGAGGAGGCCGTTTTTCCCGTTGATGATGGCGGATGGGATCCCGTCCACGCGGGAGGCGACCACACACAGCCCGGCGGCGGCGGCTTCGAGAGTGACGATCCCAAACCCCTCCATATCTCCCTCAACGGGGGTATTGGGCATGACGAAGACATCGGCAATGTTGTAAAGTGCCCGCAGAGCCTCGCCCTCCATTGGGACCTCGCCCAATAAGAACACCCTTCCCTCTAAGCCGTGGTTTTTGATTAGCCCTTCGATTTTTCCTCGGAAGGGGCCATTGCCAACAACGATGTAGCAAACATCATAGCCCCTATCCAAAAGCCTTGGTAACACCTTTTCAACAAAATGATGAATCCCTTTCTTTTCCACTAACCTTCCCACCGTTAGCAGCACTACCCTCCCTCTTAGCTGCTCGATCATGGGCTTGAAAACTTGTATTTGTTTTTCGGAGGTTTTCGTATCAAACTCCGGTATATCAACTCCGTTCGGAATAACTTCACAACGTTCCTCACATATACCTCGCTCTATACACTCCTTTCTTAAGGCCTCGCTAACACAGATGACCTTGTCCATGCCCTTCAAACATCTAGAAATAACATGTTGGTAAAGCCTGTTGGGAAAGACAAGGTCTCGACCGTGAACGGAAACGACAAGGGGGACATCATACAAAATCTTTAATAGCACGCCGATTGGAGACAAAGCACAATCTCCAAGATGCACAACTTTAATCGTTCCCCGCGATAGAGTCCACATGGCTCGAAATAGGGCCACAGGAAGAAAAAAGGGCAAAAATAACTGACTCTTCCCCCAAGATATCACTTGGATATCTGCCCTTCTTGCCAAGTGATTTGCTAATTTGTAGCTAAATCTCTGCATCCCGCCAATAGAGGGAGGGTATTTTCGGGTAATAAACAATATCATTCGGCCCTCTCCAAGTAAAGCTGGACATGCTGAGCTAGCTTCGTCTGTCCCTTTTTACAATCAAATCCGCCAGCAGCCCCAGGGCTCCCAGTTGAATCCCCGTCAGCACGATCATCACCGTCGAGGTGGGCACGTGGAAATTATAGACGATGAGGTCCCGGACCAGCTTGACGCCGCCCACCGCCAGGAGGAGGAGGCTGATGGGCAGGAGGACCTTGAGGGGATTGAAATACATCGCCATCCGCACCACGAGGAGAAAGTAGTTCCAGGTGTCGCGGATGGGGTGGATGGAGGATTTGCCCTTCCTCTTGTAATAATCAATGGGGATGTACTTGACCGTGTATCCACCGCTCAGGAAGGCGACGGTGATGGTGCCCACCCAGGAGTGGCCCCTGGGCAGGATGTCCAAATAGCGCTCGGCCATCCCCTTCTTGAAGGCCCGGAAGCCGGAGTTGAGGTCGGGTATTCTGGTCTCGGTGAGGTAGGAGGCCAGCAGGCGGACGAAGAGTTTGACCGGCGTGCGCAGCAACTTGAGGCTCCCCGTCTCGCGCTTTCTGGCGCCCACGACCATGTCGTATTCGCCGACGTGGGCCAGGAGGCGGGGAACGTCGTGGTTGGGGTAACTCCCGTCGCCGTCGGTCATGACGATGACCTCGCCCCGCGCCGCCCTCACCCCCGTGGTGCGCCCTGCTCCCACCCCTTGGTTATAGGGGTGCTGGATGAGCCTGACCTGCGGCCTCTGCCGCACGATCTCGGCGCTCCTGTCGGTGGAGCCATCGTCCACCACGATGACCTCGTACTCCCGGCCGCTGGCCTCCATGGTCTCGATGATGGTGTCCAGGTCCTCCCCGATGGCGGCCTCCTCGTTGTAGACTGGAATGACAATGCTAATTAATCGCTCTGGCATCGACGCTCACGCCTCCCTGACAATCGCGCCTCACCTGGTGTTTGACGCTTATTATACCTTCAAACCTTTGCTCAGTTTACTTCACCAGCCGGCTGTAGATGGCCTCTAGCTCCTGTGCGTGCTCCTCCATCGTTTTCACCGGCAAGATGTTCCGTCGCAGGGTTTCCAAAAGGCTCGGCTCGGCCATGAGTTGTTCTATCTTGGCGCGTAGGTCGGCGGCGTCACCGGGCCGAAAGAGCAAGCCATCCACGCCATCCCGCACCTTCTCCACCAAAGCGCCCTGCCCCGAGGCAATAACCGGCGCGCCGGCCGCGAAGGCCTCCTGGATAACCAGAGGGGAGTTTTCGAACCACAGGGATGGAACCACCACGACGTTGCTCCCGGCCAGGGCCTCCCCCACCCGATGGGGCTCCAGGGGGCCCCGAAAGCGGATGCCGGGATGGCGGGCCAGACGCTTAAGGCGGGCTGCATAATCGGGGAATACCCTGGGGTCGCCGAAGATATGCAATTCGGCAACTTCTTTTCTCAAGGCGTTAAACGCCTCAATAAGCACATGCACTCCTTTCTGCCAAGCCAAGGCTCCCAGATAGGTGAAGCGTACTTTCCCGTCAGGGGAGAACTGCCGAGGGAGGCTTTGTATGCGGGTCAGATTAATGCCATTTTCGAGATATCTCAACCTTTCTACCGGGAGTCCCCAGGCCAGGTATCGTTGCATTAGGAAATGAGAGGGGCCCAAGAAGAGCTGGACGTTTTTCAGGACCCGGCGGAGTACAGCGTTTCGGTACACGAAGAGAGGGGCCACCAGGGGGCGCAAAGCTTTCAGGAAGGCCAGGTTGGCTCGGACAGCGGCGCAATCCACGCAGTTCAGGCCCCACCGAGGCCCCATGCAGGTCTCCCCCTTGGGACGAAGGAGTTGAGAGTTGGCGCAAAAGTACCAATAGTCGTGGAGAGTCATCAGGGTGGGTAAGCCCCGGGACCGCGCCATGGGGATGAGCGCTGCCGAACCCCCTTGCACATGCTGAAAATGCACGAGCTCGGGACAAACCTGGTCCAGGAAGCGGCCGAACCCCGCTTCTATTTCCCGACTTCGGAAGGTGCTGAAGAAAACCGCTAGGGGATGCCGCTCCCAGCGCCGAGGGTCTACCCGCACCCGCCAGAGGTGAAGGCCATCGCGATGGAGGATGTCGTCACCCTGGCCTGCCCTCTCCAGAGGGTAGAAGACCCAGACCTGGTGACGACGTCCCAATGCCTTAGCCAAATCGTGGGTGTAGATTTCCGTCCCCCCAAGACTTTCGGGAGGAAATTTATGCACCACAAAGACAATCCGCATAGACCGCTTTCACTTTCCTGTAGATGGTCTCCCAGGTGTAGTTCCTGAGCATCTTCTCACACCCAGCCTGCCCCAAGGTCTGGGCTAGGCTCTCGTCATGTAAAAGCCGCTGTAAAGCTTCTGCCAAGCTGGGCACATCGCCAAAGGGAACCAGCAAACCGTCCACTCCATGGGTGATGACCTCTGGAACACCCCCTGCCAGAGCCCCGATAACCGGCTTCCCATAGGCCCAGGCCTCCAGGTAGACGATGCCGAAGGTATCCACTCGGGACGGCATGGCTAAGAGGTGACAGGCGGCCAAGAGGTCCTGCTTCTCCTCCTCCGTCACTGGCCCTAGGAGATGCACCCGGTCCCGTACTGCCGAGGGAAAGGTGCGGAAGCGATGGCGGAAGTCCTCCGCCACCGGACCGGCCAGGACCAGGTTCAGGCTGTCTCCTCGCTCCCACAGGTATTGAACAGCCGCCACCAGATGATAGGCCCCTTTATCGTAGCTCACCGTTCCCAGGAAGGCCGCTATCGGTCCCTTAAGGCCGTGACGTCGGCGGAAGCGCTCTGAATTGCCCCCCTGGGTCTGGCCTGGATCAATACCCATCCCTATCCGATGGAGACGCTCGCGCTCTACTCCTAAGGTAGCCGAGGTCTCCCTCTCCCTTTCCGTCTGCACCAGCACTGCCGTGCTCCGGCGCAGCATGTCTAACTGATGGGGCATCGTGTAATGCCGCACCACATCTCGTTTCCCCCCCTCTCCGGTATGTACCAACGGTGTGGCCACGAAGGGAACCCTCCGTCGCTGAGCGTAGCGCCATCCTGCCAGAAAGAGAGACTCGAAAGAAACGTCCACGCCATGCACTAGGTCGAAGCGCTCCGACAGAGCCTCCAGGGTGACCTCCAGTGTAGGTACCCACGGGAAGAAGTCTCCCAGCCGGAAGAGAAGCCTCCGACTTTCTGGGAATCGGGCCAGGATCAAGGTCAAATAGCGCAGGAGGGCAAAGGCATAAGGGGCCGGCGGGAGATAGGCAAGGGGCAGCCGCTCCACTACCACCCCAGCAATCACCTCCCGGCCTCTTTTCCGGGAGTTACGGCCTGGCGACCAAAAATCCTCCACATGGACGGCATCGGTGGTGACCACGGTTGCCTGGTGCCCCTCTGCCACCAGGCGCTCAGAGGTGGCCTTCAGGTAGGTTTGGGCACCTCCCAGGAAGGGCCAATAGGCTGGGATGACATGGAGAACCCGCATCTTCTTCATCTCTCCTCCTATGATCACTTGACCGCCGTAACGGCACAGTCGAGGTCGCCGAACAGGAGGGCGTTCAGCTTGCGAAGATTATCGTTCATGCTTTCGAGAATGGCCCGCTGGCTTTCGTCGGCGGCGTTATCCAGGTCGCACAGTCGCAGCCTTTGCTCTTCCGGCGTCGCCGATAGGAATCTGACCTGTATATCATGGAAGCCAGTAGCCTCCAACAGGAATCTCAGGGCTTCCGGATGGATGGGTTGCCGGTGGGTTATATCCTTGTAGAAGGTTTGGTGGAAGATGCTCAGGCCAGCAGCGTTGGGCGTCACTATGACCAGCGGAGCGTTGGGCCGCAGCTTCGGGTGACAAAGCTCCAAGAACCTCACCATCTTGCGCTTCGGCAAGTGCTCTATCAAATGGGAGGAAAAGATCCCGCCCACCGACTCATCTGCCAAGGATTCTAAGTAAGCCAGGGCTTCCATCTGAACGACCGTCTGGCCAGCCCCTCTGCAGGCGGCGACCATATCCTCGTCCAGGTCCACACCTCGGCCGCTTATCCCCTTCCCTCTGAGCAAGCTGAGGAATACCCCTTTGCCGCACCCCAAATCCAGGACATCCTGGCAGCCAGTGAACAACTCCACAAAGGGGGCATAGAGCGCCCTTTCCACCTCAGCGGCCCCACCCACTCTCTCACCGCAGGCATAATAGCTGAAACCATAGTCCTCCTGGCCCATCTCCGTGATCAATTCCCAAAGCCGATCTATCCTGGCCCACAGGCCCGTAGGAACCTCTGCCAAGATTTGCTGCAGCTCATCCACTTTCCTCCTCAACTCGCCCAAATCCTCATCCGCCAGCGCCTGAAAACCCTTCACCTGCCCCGACAGCTCTTGGTGCATCTCTTTTAGAGAGACCTGCTTTGTCTCCAGAAAACCCTGCTTTAATACCAGGAGGTTCTGCCTGCTCTCCTGGAGGCCCTGCTTTGCCATCAAGTCGTCCTGCTTCCGGCTCAACTCCGCTACCCGGTCTTCTAGCCTCGTGGCTATGTCACGAAACTCGTCCCTATCGGTCAGATGGCGCAGATAGCGCACCAGATGGGCGTTGAACACAACCTGCCGCTCTACGATACGATCCAGGTAAGGCTCTTTGAGGTGCGAGGTCACGTTGCGGCGCACCCACTCGATGAAGGGGCCAACCAAAGGCTTATCAGATCTGATCATATACTCCCGAAAAGCCACATCAGCTTCCCTTTCCAAAGCCTCTAGGTTATCAATGTGGCGGGACTCTTCAGTTGAGGGCTCGTGGACTAACGGGATAGCCTGCGCCCTGGGGACACGTTGAACGTACCGGGTCGCCTCCTCCACGATCCTCTCCAATCTCTCCTCATATTTGTCCAGCGAATACCCCTTCACCCTTTCCAGCCCTTTGCTCACCAACTTTTCTCTCAACCCTTCGTCCCTCAAGATTGATAACACGTTACCCGTCAGGTCTTCCACGTTTCCCGGCTCGAAGGTTAACCCCGCCTCCCCGATGGTTTCTGGCAACGCCCCACTTCGACTCCCCACCACGGGCACCCCACACGCCATGGCTTCGATGATGGGCACCCCAAAGCCCTCATGCAGGCTGCTGGTGACGTAGACATCACAGAGGTTATAGTATTTAGGGAGTTCATCAACCCGGCCAGTGAAGATCACGTCCCCCGCCACCCCGAGATCCTTGGCTAGAGCTTTGGTCCCCTCCACAATGTCAACAAAGGCTGGCGAGCCACGATCATCACCTACCAATAGTAGCTTGACATCGGAGATTTCCTCCTTGATCTCCGCCAACGCCCTCACCAAGAGATCAATGCGCTTGTTGCCGGCCATACGCCCCACAAAGAGCAGCACTCGCTGTCCTTCTAACCCGTATTTCCTGACTAGCTTAGCATCCTTGTCCATCGGCTTGAACCGATCCAGGCACACGGCCAGGGGTAAGACGCGGATTCGATCTGTCTCGTAGCCAGAGTGCTGTACTAATTCGCCTTTAATGAACTCGCTGTCAGCCATGGCGAGATCCGCGTAATGGACCAAGGAAACCCCTTCCACTCCTCTGATTAAGATATCCCGATCGTGGTGACTTCCCCATAACGCCGGGGGCGTCACCCCATGGTAATTAAAGATGACTGCTCCCCGCTCGATGCCCTTGACGCTTTCCAGCAAAGCATAGTGAGCGGGATAATGATAGATGAATAGGTCGGACAGCTCAAAATGCTTTTGCTGCCCGCCTATCAGGTCCCCCAGAGAGAGGACTCTGCAAAGGGTCGTGACATCCTTGGGGACATCCTGGGGGTGCTCGATAAAGATTTGCACCTCGTCCCCCCGACGGCGGAAGAACCGAGCCATGTTGATGATAATGGTGCTAATGGCATCCTTAGCCAGTAAGTTCGAGTTGAATAGGCTGATCCTCATCTTTTTACCCTTTCTTACTTACGCTCGCTGGTTCGATGGAGAAGCTGGAAGTACGCCTGCTCAACGACGTCGGCGATCCGCTCCACGGTATAACGGGCCAAAACCTTTTCGTAGCCCTTTGCGCCCAACTGCATCTTGAGGGCCGGGTCGTTGATCAGTCGCTTGATCTGCCTGGCTAGGCCCTCAGCGTCGCCAGGCTCGATCAGCAATCCGTCCTCCCCTTCGGTGATCACATAAGGGATCGCACCGCTCCGAGCTCCGATGACCGGCTTCTTCACCGCCCAGGCCTCCAAAAAGACGATACCGAAGGCCTCTGCCCTTGAGGGCAAAAGGAGGACATCGCAAGCGTTAAACAGCTCCACTTTCTCCCGATCAGAGACCGCGCCGAAGTTGATGAACTGCGGTAGGCCATTGTAATCCTGCAGAAGGCGCCTAGAATAGTCCGTTTCCGGCCCTGCAGCTACGAAGACGAGGCCCTCGTATTTCTCCCGCAAGGAGGTGAAGGCGCGCAGAATCGTCTCCAGCCCCTTGTATTCCGTCTTCCGGCTCAGGAACAGCAACACGAATGCCTCCTCTGGTATCCCGATACGCTGCCGACACTCTCTGGCGTCCAGAAGCTCGAAGGCCTCAGCCCCCACGCTGTTCCCACCCACCACTATCTTCTCCCCTGCGATGCCCCTGGTCATCAAGTGCCGTTTCTCCAAATCCGTCACGGCTAGAATCAGATTACTGCCTGAGAGCACGGCATCGTAATACCCGATGTCGAAGACTTGAGGCTCGCTCAAGTGAATGTGGGGCGTCACGACGATGGGCAGACCCAAAAGCTTAGCGCCAAGGTAGGCATACGCCGTATGGGAATATAACACGCCGTTGAGATGCACCAAATCATACCGACGCCCCTTCCATAGAAGGTTTAGGAACAATCGGGGTGAGAGAGGTCCATTGCCGACGAAGATGAAGGGCTCGTATAGCCGTGACCGAGTAGCCCAGTAACGATCGTATCCGAAGCCCAGAAGCCTCCAAGTATACCCTCGCCGCTGGAGGCTGGGGAATCGGTAGACATTCACTCCCTCCAACTGCTCGAAGGGCGGTAACTCGTTTAGCCAGGTGTGATAGTCACGGGCACGCGTGGTAAACACGTCCACCTGGTGTCCTCGGCATACCAGCGCCTCCGAGAGGTTAACGATATACTGCTCCGAGCCGCCAATAGCGGGCTTGTACTGGTGAGCCACGTGTAAAATGCGCATGATACTATCCTATCGCCTCTCGGTATATATCTAACAGACCATCCACATGTCGCTCCAGGGTCAGGTTAGCCAAAGCGTAGGCCCTGCAATGCTGACGCATAGCCCGCCGCTCAGGGGCCGAGCGAGCAAAGTGCAAGATCGCTTTCTCGGCCAGGTCAGCGGGGTCACCCGGTGTAAAGAGATAGCCGGTGTGCCCTTCCTCGATCAACTCCGGGATGCCGCCGATGTCTGCCCCGAGCACCGGGGTTCCTGCCAGCAGGCTCTCATAGACCACCAAAGGAGAATTCTCCTCGATAATGGACGGCATGAGCGTTAACCCGGCCGTGGCATAAAGATTTATCATTTCAACAAAAGGGACTTTGCCCAGCAGATGCACTGACATAGGTGTGTAGGATCGCAACTGCGCCAGGAAGGTCTCCTCTCCACTGCCAGCCACCAACAATTGAAAGTCATCAATATACTTAATCAACGATGGCAGGGCTTCGATCACCGTGCCAATGCCCTTGATTTCCACGATAACACCGGCGAAGAGCAGGCGGTTAGAATGGAAGCCGTGCACATCCAGCCCGAGCCTCGTCGTGATCGTGGGCATCTCGAATAGACTGGGCGCGATACCATACTTGAGCACTCGGAAGCGGGTAGAATCGTAGCCAGCGCGAACGTGCAAATCGCGCAGTCGGCCACTGGGAGTGATGAAGCGGCGCACGTTTCGCACCATCTGAGCAAAAACCCAACGCCGCCAAGGGATATCTCCCCAGAAATCGTAGCGGCGATAGCACTTTCGGCAGTGCTTTGCCGGCTCAGCCGGATCGCAGAGGACACCATCACCACGATAGAGCATGTTGTTAGGACAGAGCAGCCATAAGTCGTGCAAAGTAGCGACTATGGGGATGCCCAACCTCCGGCAAGCCACGAAGGGTGCTAGCGAGGTGCCCGAGACGTTGTGAACGTGAACCAGGTCGGGTTGGGCTCGCTCCAATTCCTGCAGAATCCGCCGATAAATGCGGAAATCGAAGACTTGACAAACCTGAAATCTGAGCCGATGCTGATAGCCTACCTCGCGGACGGGTATCCCCTTGAGGGCGTACAAGCGGTCAACGTCTTCCCCAAAGCGTGAGTTGATGGAGAGAACCGAGCATTCGTGGCCCCGTCGCAACAGGCCATAGCAGGAATGAACGGCGGAGATCTCCGCCCCCCCCGTGTAGCGCGGGGGGAAAAAGTTGGTGATGAAAAGCACCCTCATACTACTCCGTCCCTCCTGGCCCAGCGCAAGATTTCTCGTAGATTTCCGCACTCGGAACTAAATATGTTCCTGCCTCTTTCCGTGCCCTTACGCCTACGGGATGACTCTAATGTTATCGACCCACAAATCAGCTATATCAGTAAAGTAAACTCGAAATTCTAATGCCTGCATTGATGGGTTGTCAAAATCGAGACAGAAATCTCCGTATTTACATATCTCTCCGAAGTCATCGCTTACAACGTCTTTGCTGGCAAGCACCGTCTCCCCAATATCAGCAGCTACATCGATGGTAGCCACGACCGTCTTTCCCACCCTATCATTGTTCACTTTCAGCCTGAAGCACACTTGATACCCACCTGCCCGAAACAGAATATAAGGGCCGTAGCACAAGTATCCTTCGCTATCGTCGGCAACATCGGCATACAAAGCCTCCCCCCGTGAAGCATCCTTGTCTCCCACAACCTCGCCTACTTGGTTCAGCAAACTTGCCCCCTCGTACCCAATGACACCTGATCCCAGCTGGACCCGATAGATTCGGTATGGTAACTTCCACCGTTCGACCTCTCGGGGGAAATGGTCAAAGGCATGCTCCAGCTGGGGAACCTCCAGCGTCGTGGCTCGGATAGAATACAAGTCGTAGGCTGGGCTGGAAGGGGGAGCCTCGTGGGTGGAGACGAAGAAAACCTCTCGACCTTCGCTGAATCCCTCGGCGAATACCCTCTCGGCGCTCTCGAGACCGAATGGCCCCTCCCCCTCCTTTGGCCAGAAGGCCATGGCCTTTTTGTCATATATGAATGTCAGGGGAGGAGCCAGGAAATTACCCACCGATGAGCCATCAAACGTGACTACTGCCCCCTCAGGAAGAGCCTCCGCCAATTGGCGAACTTGAGCGATGGCCCCCTCAAATTCTCGGTGTCGTATGATCAGCAAATCAGTCTGGGCAGAGGAGGCCAAAAGTGCTAAAGTGAGGGCACAGGGAAGTATCCTTTGAGGCCATATCCCCCAATTATCACATTTTAATCTGGTAACGGCGTGGCCAATCAAGAGCGCAGCGCTGGGAATGATTACAGTGATATAACGCCTGGTGGCAAAGATGTGATCGGGACTAATCATACCTGACTTTAGATAGATGGCTGAATAGATTAAGACCGAGGTCACAAGAATGATCGTTTTCCTATTTAATTCCGTTAATATAACTTGCGATAATCCCATTATTGCTAGCAGCAACCCTAAAGGCGAGAGATACCATCCCAACTCCACAAGGTTGGTCTCATCATAGGTTTTGACTGTTTCCCCATCAGGCATCTGAAGCACTTCAGGTTGATTGGGGCGGATAAAATACATGTAGAAGCTAAGCACAGCTATACCAATAACCACTGTTAACAGAGTAACTTGTCGCCGAGTAGTCAGAAGATTCTTAATTGATTCTATTCCTCTAAAGGCTAAAATGACCGCCGAGATGGGCAAAATAATCAAGATTGGCAGGATAATCCCAGAGTTGAATGTCAAGGGAGCCATCAAATGGCACAACATAAGGAAATAAGGAAAGGAAAAGAGGTAAGCGTGAATAGCTGCTAAACCTAGAAGGGCGCCCAAAGGGATGGCAAAATATATAAACTCTCTCTTAATCTCCCTTACAGCGTAAAGATACCCAAACAAGAGAAGGAATGGGAAGAAAATATACATGGCCTCTATTCTTGTCAAAAATAGCTCCCCGAAACAGACACCCGAAATGGCGCCCCAAAAACGGTCATTGCGTCTGACAAAAAGGGCCCAGCAGAAAAGGCCACCAATGAACAACAGTTGAAACAATATCTCAGAATTAGCATAGCGGGAAAACCATATCTGGCTTGGATTCACTATTAGCAAGGACAAGGCGATGATGCCCACAGCTCGGCTAAAAAGGGCCTTCCCAACGAGATAAACGCCCAGGGCCGCTAGCCAACCGAAGAAGGGGGTGGCGAACAAGCACCCTCTCAACCCAAAAATCGAGTAAAAGATGGCTATCCATACAGGATAAAGGTGCAGAAACTGAGGGATTACCAACCCTCTGTCCCTAACCCAATAGAACCCAGGAAACCTGAATTTGATCCGGGCTTCTTCTGTGCCGGGGAAGACCCAGAGAAACTCCTCCTGAGTTTCCAGGCGCAGCTTGGCGAAAAAATCGTCGCGGATTAGGATCGAGCCTGTCCTGCCGATATTTATTCCCGTGTTAACATATACACCTGCGTCCCGTCCACCAAGGATATTCTCAAAGGGTTGGAAGAAAAGCACCCCCGCTATCAACAACATTCCCACTACCAGCGTTTGAGAATAGTCCCACCGGAAGCTTTTCCACCCATCGCTGAAGATCAACTTTGACCTATATCTTAAGATCAAACCTATCGAGTAACCCGCAACAAGAACAACTAATTTCATGAGGGAAAAATGACCTAGTTCCGCTAATACTAGAGCGCAGAACGATGAAAGGACGACGCTGATGAGCACCTGAATAAAGGCCACCTCCAAAAAATCACGGGGGCAACCCTCCCTTTCACGAGCAAATAGTACGTAAGTCAAGTAGCCAGGGATGAAAAAGAGCAGAGGGAGCGTGAATAGAATTTTCAGAAAGTGGAAGATTCCCAAGACTCTTCCTCCCATGTAGCTAGGTCAAACGATCAGCCAGGACCCATCTGTGTCGGGGCCGAAAAACTCCCCCATCTCTGAGCCGCGAGCGGACGGCGAAGGTGCAGTAGGGCCGGTGGTAGTCATAAGGGTAGCCGTCCCGCGCTTGCACGGCCACGTCCAGGGTGTAGGTGCCTTCGATGAAGGCGAAGCTGTCGAAGGCTACTCGGACGACCCCCACACTGTCCAGATCATCGGTGGGCATGCCGTCGATGTCTGTGTTGGTGCCGTAGCAGTAGGTTCCATCGTCCCGGTAGATGCCTATGCCGAACACCGGCGCCTCGGCTGGACGGTTGATCCGATAGCCGATCTCAATGGCAGCGGGCTGGCCGCTCTCAAAGAGGAAGGTCTCCTCCCCGGCGCTGTTAAGGAACCGGACGGAGGTGATCTCGATCTCCCGCGTCCCCCAGCGCTTCTTCACCTCCTCAGCTGGCGTCTCTTTGGAAGGCTCTTCGCCGGGGAGCACCTCTGCCGGCGGAGCCTGTTGAGCAGCCAGGTCGGCCCGCTCCTTCTCGTGGACCCGCATCAGGTAATGGTCCACCACCTCCCGGGCCAGCCCCTCGCCCTGAATCCGTCCCCCCTCCAGCCAGATGACCTCGGAACACAGCTCCCGCACCACATCCAGGCCGTGGGAGACGAAGAGGATGGTCTTCCCTCGGCGCTTGAATTCGGAGATCTTCCTCAGGCATTTTCGCTGGAAGGCCTCGTCCCCCACCGCCAGTACCTCGTCAATGAGCAGGACGTCCGGCTCCACGCTGGTCGCGATGGCGAAGCCCAGCCGCATCTGCATCCCGGAGGAGTAGTGCTTCAGAGGCATGTCAATGAAGCGCCCCAGCTCCGTGAACTCTACGATCTCATCGAACTTCTGCTTCATTTCCCTCCGGCTCATGCCCAGGATCGAGCCGTTGAGGAAGACGTTGTCCCTGCCCGTGAGGTCGGGGTGGAAGCCCGCCCCCAGCTCGATCAGCGCCGAGACCTTCCCGTTGACGGCGATCCTCCCAGAGGTGGGCTCCAGGATGCGCGTGATCAGCTTGAGCAAGGTGCTCTTGCCCGAGCCGTTGGGTCCGATGATGCCCAGGGTCTCCCCCCGCTCCACGGCGAAGCTGACGTCCGTCAGGGCCCACAGCTCCTCCCGCGAGGCGTTGTTGCGCTTGAGGAAGCTCACCGCCAACTCCTGGAAGGAGCGGGGCCTTTCGTGATGGATGATGAAGCGCTTGGAGACGTTCTCGAATCCGACGGCTGTGCCCATCACACCTCCTCGCCGAAGACGCGGCTGCAGCGGCCAAAGAAGAGGTATCCCACCACCAGAAAGGCCAGGGCGGTGACGAGGGTGCGGGCCAGGAAGTCGAAGGCGGGGGGCGCGCCGGAGTAAAGGATAAGCCGATAGGAGGAGATGAGCGAGGCCATGGGGTTGACCCAGTACATCAGCCTGGCGTACCGAGGGACAAGGTCCTCGATGCGATAGAAGACGGGGGTGAGGAAGAACCAGGCCAGCATCACCGTCTCCATGATGATGCCCGTGTCCCGGTAGAATACGTCCAGCGTGGACAGGATCAGGGACAGGCCCAGGGTGAAGATCACCTGGATGAGGATTATCACTGGCAACAGCAGCGCCCAGGGGGTGAGCCTGACCCTGAAGGCGAAGAGCACGGCGAAGAGGACGACCAGGGCCAGTAGGAAGTTGACCAGGTTGGAGAGGACGGTGGAGATGGGCAGCACCTCCCGCGAGAAATAGACCTTCTTGATCAGGTGGGCGTTGTCCACGATGCTGCCGATGGAGTTCATCACCGCGCTGGAGAAGAAGCTCCAAGGGAGGAGGGCGCAGAGGATGAAGACAGGGTATTTCTCGATGTTATTGGGCATCAGGACGGTGAAAACCACGGTGAAGACGGCCATCATCAGCAGGGGGTTGACCAGGCACCAGAGGAAGCCCAGGACGGAGCTTTTATAGCGGGCCTTGAGGTCGCGAGCCACCAGGTTCCTCACCAGCTCCCGGTATCTGATTAATTCCCTCAGTCTCTCCATTTAGCACCTCCCGGGCCACGAAAACCGATGAGTCGATGAGCACATCTCGCGGTCCATCGACAATTCACTCATCAACTCATCGACGACAAGTATACCACAAATCCCCTCCCTTTGCAAGCTATCCCTAATCCCGCCGCCAATCCCCGTGCATTGCCGCCAGCCAGCAACTGGCTCCGATCAGCAGGAAGGCCAGGGCGACGGGTAGGGTCTATGGGCTGCCGCCAGTCACTGGCAGCTTCAACGGCGAGAGGATGAAGTCGCCCTGGTTGGAGAGGGCCCAACCGCCCGTGGCCCAGGCGGTATACTTCGTCATATCGGGCACCTCTGGGGTATCAGTGAAGCCCCCTCCCGTCGTCACCAGCTCGAAGTGGGGATAGAAGCCAAATCGGTCGTGGAACTGGGCCGCGTTCTTGGCAATTACGAGCATGCCCTGAGATTCAATAGTCGTGCCGGGAGGAAAGCGATACATCCCTTCACCCTTGCCTTTCGTCTCCTCATCGCCAAGCTTGTAGGTGGAGAGGTCCACCGCGCCCCCGGTGGGGTTGAATATCTCCACGAACTCGTCGCCCTCGGTCTCGGGGACCGTGCCGTCGTAGCAGACCTCGCTGATGAGGAGATGGGAGGTGCCCTGCAACATGATGGTCTTCTCCGTCACCTCCCCCTCGACCACCGTCACCGGCGTGCGCTGCCGGGGATAGATGTATTCCTCTGGCCAGCCGATGGCG
>Ga0209979_1000475_pt1 | contig 55003 bp, 68 predicted proteins | sample AnhtaG_FD_183114 | JGI IMG/M metagenome (GOLD analysis project Ga0209979, IMG submission 183114) | Deep subsurface microbial communities from Anholt, Denmark to uncover new lineages of life (NeLLi) - Anholt_01485 metaG (SPAdes) (version 2) | ecosystem: Environmental > Aquatic > Marine > Oceanic... | reverse complement strand
CCACCGATGGCCTCACCGGCCTTTACAACCTCCGCTACTTCTATGAGACACTAGAGAAGGAGATCCAGCGGAGCAAACGGTACGATCGCTCGGTCTCCCTCATTATCCTCGATATCGACGATTTCAAGGCCTATAACGACCGTTACGGCCACCCGGCAGGGGACGATCTCTTGAGAGAGTTGGCCCAACTGATGTCCAAGGTGACTAGGCAGACCGACACCCTGGTTCGTTACGGCGGGGAGGAGTTCACCGTCATCCTGCCAGAGACGGAGACAGAGGGGGCCGACTTCCTCGCCGAGAGGCTGCTAGAGGAGGTGAGGGAACATCGCTTCTCAATGGAGGATGGCCAGACGATCGGTCGGATAACCATCAGCCTGGGGGTAGCCACCTACCCTCATCATGCCGATAGCGCCAAAGCCCTGGTCGACGCCGCGGATAAGGAGTTACTGAGAGCCAAGCAGGTAGGCAAGAACCAACTCTCTGTTTGCGGGGAGGAGTTGATCGAACTCAAACCCCGGTGACACTTCTATTAGTGACCAAGCCTATGGAGCCGCGAAACCTTCCTCGCGGCTTTGCGTATTAATAGATGTGATGGTAAACTGTCCCAAGGAAGGGGGATTACTATGAGAAAGGTCTTGATACCGCTCGTTCTCGCGTTCTTGCTTGTGGCCTGCGATATCTCCTCTATTCCCGGATTACCGAAACTGGAGGTGGGCGAACTGCGCACCAAGGAGCTCTTGGTCCCCTTGGGCGACGCCGAGAGCGCGGAGGTTCTTCTGCGCTTCGGCGCGGCCAGCTTCCATCTAAAGCCTGGGGCCGCCGAACTCTTGGAGGGAGAGGTCACCTATAACGTAGACCAACTGGAACCGGAGACGGAATACTCCTCCAGTGCTGGCCAGGTCAGGGTGGACATAAGCCCCCGGAGAGGGACAGAGATCAGGGGCTTACCCACCGAGAGGGTGCGCAACGACTGGGAGGTCTGGCTGACAAAGGAGATACCTTTATCGCTGCGCATCGAGGCCGGGGCCTTCAGTGGCGATTTCGATTTGAGCGGGCTGCGCCTCATGAATCTAGAGATGCGCACTGGCGCGGCCAGGAGCACCGTTTCCTTCGAAGAACCGAACCCCCGGGAGTTAGAGAGGATAGAGATCGAGACCGGAGCCTCCGAGTTCGATCTCCTGGGGCTGGGGTACGCTAACCTCGAGGAGATGACCTTTAAGAGTAGCCTCGGCCGCTACACCCTCGATTTCACCGGACCGCTTAACCGTTCGGCCGAGGTGAGGATCGAAACGGGGATCAGCCAGGTGACCATCATCGTGCCGGAATCTACAGCAACCAAGGTCATACTGGAAGAAGGGGTATCAGATACGGATATCTACGGCTTCCGCAGGTTGGAAGAGAAAGAGTACGCGAACGATGCCTTCCAGGAGGCCGAGAACACCCTGGTTATCAAGGTCCGGATGGGCCTGGGAAGCCTCACCTTACGCTCAGAGTAGATAGGGCAATATGGGGCATCTGAGAGGAGCCAAGAGAGGCTCCTCTTTTCTCTTAGGCTGAGGGGGCGAAGGCTAAATGGAGAAGAGAGGCTACGATAGCCCCCAAAAGCGAACTGGCGAAGTTGACCAAGTCGTTGTTAAACCAACGCCAGCCACGGATATGGGTGGTCTGGTAGGCGCAACGGTGGAAGGCCCTCTCCGTCTCCACCCCGCACCGAGGACAAAGATAGATACCTTGAAGCGTAGCCCCTAGAAGGCTGTCGAAAAGGGAACCCAAAAGACCACTGGAGGAAGCCAGAAAAAGTAAGGATACCAAGGTGGCTGCCCTTCCTAGAGCCACAAGGAGCCAAGCGATACCCCCCATGGTCAGCGCCCCCGCTATAGAGGCCGTTATGCCCCAGAGGGTGACGCCCCCTGCGGTCCCCACAGGCACCACCTTCCCCGTGGTGATGAGACGAGGCGGACTGGGGCTCAGGACACCTAGTTCGGTAGCCCAAGTATCGGCACTTACCGCGGCCACGCTCCCCAAGAAGGCAGCAAACAAGAGATCGGTCGGCCAGAGGAAATAGAGGATAGCGAGAAGGGCTCCCAAGCCTCCATTGGCCAGGACCTGCCCTAAATCCCTCCGGTGACCCTTGGCGAACTTCTCCGCCAGCGCTTGCTTCTGGCCCTTCCTATAATGAGATAAGAGGCTAGCCAGGACAAAGAAGGCTATGAGCAATAGACCCCACCTCCAGCCTCCCAGCCCGACGGTGATGGTGCCCACCAGTATGGCTCCCAAGACCCCGCTCCGGGAGAGGGAGCGACCCCGATAAGCGACAGCGGATACAGCCAGACTCAAGAGAAACCCACCAACTAAGTAAAGCATCTATGCCGCCAGCAAGAGATAGAGGAGCCCCGTGGAGAAGAAGGGCACGCTAAGGTTGTCCAGACCCCAGGGGGAGAAAGCCTCCACCAGGGTAGCCCCTAGAGCCATGAGGAAGGAGTAGAGAAGGCCCTCGGCTGGGGAGAGGGGCAGACCTACCAGGAGCAAGACCACAAAGGTGGCCAACAGACTGAAGACGAACATGGCCGCTGAGCCCTCCCAGGAGCGCCGGCTGCCCAGGGCTTCGTACCGGTGGCGTCCCCATCGCACCCCTATCAAGGAGGCGAAAGCGTCCCCCCAGGTCATGGGCATGACCCCCACGGCGACTATCCCCTCTTGGCCCCGCGGCCAGAGGAGGAGGAGAAGGATAGTGATGGAGAGGGCGAAATAGACGGTTCCCGGCGTCGAACCCCGGGTATCCATCGCTTTGAAGATGGTGAAGCGATAAAAGATGTAGTTGAGGATGACGAAACTGGCTGTAGGGACGACCCCCCACCACCAATGGTCGAAGATGCAAATGATGGCTATCACCCAGGAGCCAGCGGCGATATGGATAACTTTGCGGGTGAACTCCGTAGGCCACCCTCGCCAGACCCTCACCGCCTCCGCCAAACCTATGAGCCCGAAAGCGAAGATGTAAGAGAGGACCAAGCCTAATATGTCCCGTCCTGACATGCTAACCCTCCCTATCCTTGATAGGCACGAGAATCACTGCCGTGCCCAGAAGAATAAATGCGCACAACAGGAAGGGCAACCCCACCCGGAGTTCGGCGACGAGCCCCATAGCAGTTACCGCGCGCCGAAACCGAAGGCGAGGCCTATTGTTATGCACAGGGACTATGGTGCCCTCCCCGAGCCAAGCCTCCTCAGGAGGCTCCAGATATATTGATCGGCCTGCACCACAAAGACACCAAAAACAACCACCACCAGACCTACAACCATCCTAAGCGTCAGTTCCTCTTCCAGAAAGAGCCAGGCCCAGAGGGCTATCTGCAGGGGCATGGTATTGGCCACCATAGCCTGCTCAAAGGCCTTGAGGTGTTCCAGGGCATGATTCCAGAGCACATAGGCGAAGGCCCTGTTGACCACAGCCAGCCACAGGAGGATCGCTATGCCGGTCATGGTCAGTCGAGGCAGGGGGTCAAAGGCCGCGGGCAGAAAGAGGAGCCCGCCCCCTACCCCCAGGCTGATGATGGTCAACCATAAAGGGCCGGGGACGCCATCGCGGGAGAGGTCTCGAACGAGTATCATCTGATAGGCGAAGGAGATCGCTGCTCCCAGGGCGATGATGATTCCCATAGCCTGCCCCACAGCCACATCAAGCGGGAAGAAGATATAGGTCCCGATCAAGGCCAAACCTATCCCCCCAGCCTGGAGGAGCGAGGGGCGCTCGCGGAGGTGGAGCACCCCCAAGACCACTACCAGAAGAGGTATCAGGCCCTGTATAAAGGGAGCCGTCACCGCAGGGATCATGGTGAGCGATAGAAAGAGGAAGCCATTGCCCAGAGTATATGCTGCGATGCCCACCCCTACCAACTTGGCCCATCTACGCAGGCCCAGGGCCCGGGGCGGCCCCTGCCTCCTCAGCGCCAGGGCGAAGGCCAGAAGGACCAAGAAGCCCCCAAAATAGCGTAGCCCGGCGAAGAGAAAAGGGGGCAACTCCTCCAGGCCCCACTTGATGAGAACGAAGGAGGATGACCAGAGGAGGGTGACCAGGGCGGCTTCCGCTAAGGCGAGGAGGTGTGGGTTGATCATGTCTCCACTCTAATGTAGCGCCACTCCTTATGAACGACGTATGCTCCCCGTTGGAGGCGAGCTCCGACGCTACTTTCTCAACTACTCACCGCTCCCGAGTGATGCTATATGGGACACTAGCGCGATTCTTCTCGCTACTATACCACAATTGCCCCCAAACCTCTAAGCCTTGGAATCAAAAGCGGCCTCCTGAGGAGACCGCTTTCCTTTTTCCTAGCTCGATAACTTATCTCTCCGGCTCTAGAATCCGCACCTCGCAACTGCAAAGTCGCTTGAACTTCTCCGCATCGGCTCGGGAGCCCACGATCTCCCCGTAATGCATGGGGATGGCCACCTGGGGATTGATCCTCTCCGCAGCCTGGGCTGCCTCCTCAGCAGTCATGGTGTAGGTCCCACCCACGGGGAGAAGGGCTATGTCGGCCTTGATCTCGTCCATCTCTGGGATCAAATCCGTATCCCCAGCATGGTAGATACGGCCCCCGCCCATCTCGATCATGAACCCCACCCAACCATTGACCCTAGGGTGGAAGGCTTTATCGGTGTTGTAGGCGGGTACAGCCTCGATAATCACCTCGTCTATCTTCAGGCTATCCCCAGGCTTCAGGATGTGTACGTCGCCCCTGAACTTATCAGCGCAATCGGCCACGGTGATGATCACCGTCCCCTCTTTTTGCAACTTAGCCACATCTTCGGGCGAGCAGTGGTCGGGGTGGGAGTGGGTGACCAAGATCACATCTGCCGGTTCAGCCCTGCCCAGTTTCCAAGGGTCGATATAGACCACCTTATCATCCCCGACCTTGAAACTGGCGTGTCCTAACCAAGTTATATTCTCGATCATTGAGCACCTTGCTGAGCAGTAAAACTTAGAAACTACAGGCGAACGTTATGTTCTTATGGTGGCCTGTGTGCCACGACTTATACTCAAAGTCCTCTCTCATAGATAAAGCAGGGGCGCCAGGATCGCAACTCTGCTTAATGGTCAAGTAATATTTGACCTCTGGTCCCAACTCCCCTGGCCCGCCGGCGTATCGGTCGAATTTAAACTGACCAGGCTCCCATGTGCCGCCTCCACTGATCACACATTCGGTTGGAGGAACAGCCGTCTGAAATTCAAGATGGACGGCAATGCCATTGCGTCTATTGCCCGCTGCATCCTCGATATAGCCTTCTATGACTGCGGAGGCTTGCCCCTCTCCTGGCCTACCGGCCATTGCCGTCTCCTTGCTACCCGCCACATAGGAGCAAGAGTAGACAACAGGCGTAGGGGTATGAGTAGGGGTAGCGGTTGGAGGTGGTGGTGGAGATGTGGGAGTAGGCGGAGGAGGGACAGAGGTATTCGTGGCCGTAGGTGTCGCCGTCGGCGAGGGGGCTGGGGCGGGCGTATCGGTGGGAACAACGACCGGGGTATTCGTCGCTATGGGAGTAGCCTCCGGAGTCGGTGTCTCTGCGACTAGGGGGGTGAAGGTGGGCTTAGGTGTCCTAGAAGGTGTAGGCGTCGCTGTCGGTGCTTGAGACACCAAGTCGCCGAGGGCACAGCCAGAGACTCCAATAAGGATAGAGATGGTGAGCAAAAGGGTGATCGCTTTTCTCATGGAGCGGCTCCTCTCCTTTCTCTCGAATTAAACGAAACCCCCTATAGACAATAAATGAAACGGTGGTGGAAAAAGGTTGCCCGCGGATGCTGAAGAGAACACTACTCATCAAACAAAAAAGAACCCAGAGGACTACTCCGGCACCTCGAATCGGTATCCCACTCCGCGCACCGTTCGCAAATATACCGGCTTGCTCGGGTTATCCTCGATTTTCTCGCGGAGCCATCGGACGTGGACATCCAAAGTTCTTGTATCCTCCGTCCAGTCGGTGTCCCACACCTTCTTCATAAGGAACTTGCGGGTGAGCACCTTACCGCCGTTGTTCATGAAAGCCTGGAGCAAAGCGCACTCCTTGGGCGTCAAGTGAAGCGTCGCCTTGCCCTTGGTAACACAGCGGTTCTCGAGGTCTAAAGAGATACCCCCGGCCTGGAGATGACCGGCCTTTCTTTTCCTGCGGGTTCGAGGGGTTTTTCGCTTTGCCATCCAGTTGACCTTGTTACCCGCATCCGCGGGAGGGTGCGGGGGAAAACGATGTCTCTAGTATACAACGATGTCGCCCAACTGTCAATATCCTCCATTATATAACAGCCTTTCTCCTCTTGGCAACCTTTGACCGTCGAAAAGGAGAAAGGGCCATCGAATAGCGATGTCCCTTGAAAATCGATCCTTTCCGCCTGCATCTAAGGGCGGCCCCTGCCCTTTCCGCGGTCTTCGGGAGGGCCAGTGCCTTCTTTCTTCTCCTGTCCGGGTGGCACCTCGGGCCGTCCTTTTTGGATAGCCTCCTTAGCCCGCTCATGACTCCGGCTTGAAACCTCAAGAGCCCTCTCCAGAGCAGGCTTATCCTTCTCGCGAACACGCTTACGGACCTTTTCAAGCACTTTCTGCTGGCGCTCGGTAAGATGGACCAACTTCTCAAAGAGGGTCTCGCGATTCCCTTCCGGGGCTACCTCTATCTCCTCTAAGGTTTCTTCTGTTTCCGTGGCCAGTTCCACTAAGATGCCTTCCTCCACCTCCTCGCCTCTGTCATACAACGCTTCTATCTCCTCCGTCCTACGCCTTGTGAACTCCAAGCGGAGATGAGTCTTCCCAGGCGGGGCACCAACCACCAAGAACCCCAGCCTTTCGGTCACCCTCTTTACAGGATACAAGGGGTCCCCGGGTATACTGCTTTGCGCTGCGACGGCGGTACTGGCGCTGGCTAGCACCAGGGCCAGGATCACACCCAGGACAGCTGCCCATCTCCTCGCCCCTCCAGGCGAAAAGATAGGAGTCAAGTACCGATCCCAGAGAGAGCGCCTCCTGGCTCGCTGGAGAGCCCTCGCCCTCTCAACTAGGCGTTTTTCCAAGTCGCCCACGAAGGCCTCCGTTGGCGGAGTTGAGATCTCCTGGATTCGACTAGCGAGTTCCAGAAGAGGTTCTAACTCCTCCTCGGCCGAAGGCTCCAACTTTTCGCCCTTGCGAAAGCGCTCTAAACTTTCGTCCAGCAACGATTCAAAGTCCTTTTTCACCAGACGTTCTCCACCCGTTCACTACGTCTCTTTACGGAGTTCTCCTCAAGACCTCTTAATCCCAGGAGATGACCCTCAGTTCCAAAAACCCTCCCCTGCTTCTCCCCATCAGCCCTCCTTCTCCAAGAACCGCCTCAGCGAGGCCAGGGCCCGATGCTGGAGAGACTTCACCGCTCCTTCGCTCTTCCCCAACAACCGCCCCACTTCCGCATTGGTGAGCCCTTCTCCAAACTTGAGAACTATCACCTGCTGTTGCTCCTTCGTCAACCGCCCGAGGGCCTGACGAAGGCGCTCCCTGGCCAACGCCGCCTCTGTTGTAGCCGTGGGGCCCTCACCAGGAGCGCTAAGCCCCTCACTCAGGGTGACGGTTTCTTTCCCGGCCTGACGGCGAAAGTAGTCCACCACTCGACCATGGGCGATGCGGAAGAGCCAGGCGGCGAAAGGCACCCCTCGATAGTCGAACGACTCTATCCCCTCCAGCATTTTGAGGAAGACATCGGCGGTCAGATCCTCGGCCAGATCCTCCCGACCAACCCGTAGATGGATATACCGATATATGGCGCTCACATGCCGCCGATATAGTTGGCTGAGGGCCTCGCGGTCGTACTCCTTGGCGCGTCGGACAAGCCGCTCTTCATCTAGCACTTCTGGCCCTCATTGTCCATACCTTATACCGCAGCTGGAGCCAAAAAGATACGGACCAGAAATCGGCTCGCTATAGACCGTATCCTTTTGCCCTCTCCTACGGTATAGAGTAGGGAGCACTTAATCCACCTCAAACGAGTTCCTTCCCCTTGGCCACCGTTTGCATCATACCACCGTAGAGTGGAGTGCGCAATAAGAAAGGAGGCAAAATGAAAACGCGCAAGGGGGTTGCTACACTCTTCATCTTGGGAGCCTTGCTTCTCTCAACGGTGACACCAGTCCTAGGAGCGCCAAGCCTCGATGGTGCCTTGAGCGCCTCCATCGCATATGAGGTGACGGCCTGTCCGGAAGTAACCTTCACCGGCTCAGCCGAAGAGGGCACAAAGCCCTATGAATTTGTTTGGGACTTCGGCGATGGGGACAGTGACACGGGCGAGACGGTCACTCATACCTACAAGCCTGGTCGGACCTACACCGTTACCCTAACTGTTACCGATAGCGCTGAGAACCCCGCTACTGCTACCGCTGAGGAGACCCTGACGCTGTGCTGCCTGGAGGCTAGCGCCAGCGCTGATCCCAGGTTGGCTGAGCCCGACGAGGAGATCACCTTCACCGGCATAGCCACAGGAGGCCAGGAACCCTATACCTTTGATTGGGATTTCCGCGACGGGAATAGTGACACGGGTGAGAGTGTAACTCACGCTTATGCAGAGACCGGCATCTACGATGTCACTCTTACAGTCACCGATGCCACTTGCATCGCCGTGGATACGGTTAGAGTAGCAGTAGGCGAACCCTCTGAGCATATCCTTTCCAACCTCATCGCCCTCTTTTTCACCCTGCCGCCTGAATATGTCGACGACCTGCGTGAGGGGGGCTGGGGCTACGGCGAGATCGCCAAGGCCTACTTCATCGCTCAACTGAGCGGCGAGGATATAGAAGACATCATCGCCTTGCGTGAAGGTGAAGAAGGTGAAGGGGGAAGCGGATGGGGCCAAATCATGAAGGGCGTTTTGGGCTTCGCCGGCCTGCACGGCTACAACTTAGGGATGATCGTCTCTGGTCGGGAGGCTCCCGCTCACCTCGAGAACCTGGCCAATTCTTGCGAGATGGAAGTGGAGAGCCTCACAGGACTGCTTCAGGAGACCGGGGCCAAGTTCGCGACTGTCAAGATGGCCTGCCGCCTAGCGCAACAGGGGGAGGACGAGGGGTTCACCGCGGACAGCATCATAGAAATGCGTCAAGGGGGGATGAACTGGAAAGAGATCAAAGAGGCTTTGGGTCTGGTTCCAGAGCGAGGCCCGAAAGAACAAGACTCCCAAGGGCAAGGTCTTGGCAAGGGACAGGACTCTCAAGGACAGGGGCATGGTCAGGGACAGGGTTCCCAAGGGCAGGGTCACGGCAAGGGACAGGGCTCCCAAGGACAGGGTCACGGCAAGGGCAAGGGCAAGGGCCCAAAACAGTAGCGGGTGACCAGTCGAAGGGCAAAGAGAGAATAGATAGCCTAGACTGGGGAAGAGAGCGCCGATAGAATCGAGGACGTGCTAAAGCAAGCACGCCCTCTGCCTTTCCTGAAAACCCCACCTTGCACTCAACTCACTCGCGGCACGCGAGCCAAGATCTCAGAAACCACCTCGTAGTTAATGGTACCTAACTTATCCGCCACCTCTTCGGCAGTAATCCTCTCTTCCCCTTGCTGGCCGATGAGGACCACCTCATCCCCCTGACGAACTCCAGGGATATCGGTGACATCGATCATACTCATATCCATGCATACCCGCCCCACCACCGGAGCCCGCTGGCCCCGCACCAACACCTCGCCCCAGATTCTGGGACCCCTTCGGAAGCCATCGGCGTAGCCTACAGGGATGACAGCGATGGAGGAAGACCTCTCGGTGCGGTAGGCGCAGCCATAACTTATGTAACTCCCTTTCGGCAGCCGTTTCACCTGGGCGATCTGGGTCTTGAAAGAGAGAACCGGTCGAAAACTATCAGGACAAGGGACCTCCGAGGAAGGATCAAGTCCATAGACCGCTATCCCTGGCCGCACCAGATTGAAGTAGGATTCAGGGAGAGTGAAGACAGCGGCGCTATGAGCCGCATGGATGAGGGGGATATGAATCTCGCTAGCCTCCAATTCCCTCACTACCCCTTTGAATGTCTCCAGTTGGCGGAGCGTATACTCCTTCCCCCAGCCGGGGATGCCGTGGGCATCCTCTACGTCAGCGATAGCGAAATGGGTAAAGATCCCCTCGACCAGGAGGTTGGGTAACCCTTGGAGGACCTGGACGAAGGGGAGAAGGTCAGAGGGAAGAAGACCCAGCCGACCCATGCCCGTATCCACCTTGATGTGCACCCGCACTTGAGAGTTGAGGGCCACGGCAGCGCGGGAGAAAGCCCTGGCCACATCTAGGGAGAAGACCGTGGCTGTGATATCGTGAAGGACGATATCTCTAGCCTGCCAAGCAGGGGTATAGCCCAGAATGATAATGGGGGCGGAAATGCCCGCCTTCCTAAGGGCTACCGCCTCGCCGAGGCAAGCCACCCCCAGCATAGTGGCCCCATTGGCCAGGGCGGTGCGCGCTACCTTGACCGCACCATGGCCGTAAGCGTCAGCCTTGAGGGTGACGATGATCCCCACCTTCTCCCCTACTATCCTCTTGATCTCCCGCACATTGTGGGCTAGAGCCCCCAGATCGATCTCCACCCAGGTAGGACGATCGGGAGCGATGATGTGGATGCGCTTCCAAGCCGGACTCTGTCGGACGAGGAGGCTCTCCGCCTGTGAGGGGTCGGCCAGTAGTTTCTCTACCACCCTCTCCATGCGAGCCTCCATTGACCCTTTCACCAATATCAGGTCGCCAGGCCCTACCCTCTCGGCGATGCTACGGAGGGCATCATCGACGGTGTAGGTAACGAATATGCGTTCCTCGGCCAAGCCATGCCCCCTGGCCTCATCAGCGATGATACCGGCCCGCTCACCCTTGGTGACCAGATAATCCACCACCTGGGCGGCCCGGCGCCCCACCTCCCTATGTCCCTCCTCCTCGTAGGCCCCCAGTTGTAACATGTCTCCCAAGATGGCGACCCTATCTTCTCCCTCCATCTGGGCTAAGAGGTCGAGGGCCGCAAGGGTCGAGGTCGGGTTGGCGCTGTAACTATCGTCCAAGAGCAGACTGCCGTTTATCCCCTCCAAAGGCTTCAAGCGCCCCATAAGAGGCTTGAGTTCTTCCAGGCTTTGAGCGGCCTCCTGCAGGGAGAGACCGTAGAGAGTTCCCACCCCCATAGCAGCAAGGGCGGTGTAGACGCTATGGGCGCCCAAAAGAGCAAGCCGGACTTCAACACCCTCTCCTTGATAGCGGACGATAAATCGCACGCCTTCTCGATGGGCGGCGATCTCATAGGCGTAGAGATCGGCCTTCGGGTTCGTCCCGAAGGTGAGCACCCGGGCTTTGGTTCTGCCGGCCATGGCTCGAACCCGAGGGTCATCGAAGTTGAGGAGAGCGTAACCCTCCTCGGGCAAGGCCTCGATCAGTCTCCCCTTCTCTCGGGCTATATTCTCCAGGCTGCCCAGATACTCCAGATGAGCGGCGTTCACGCTCATCACCACCCCTATACGGGGCGAGGTCATCTGAGCCAACTCTTCGATCTCCTTGAAACTATCGCAGGCCATCTCCAAGACCGCGATCTTGTGCTCCGGGCGAAGCCTCCCCAAAGCGATGGGCAACCCATATCGCCCGTTATAGTTGGCGTGGTTCCTGAAGACGGGAAACCTCTTTTCCAGGACCTTGGCGATAGCCTCCTTGGCGCTGGTCTTCCCAGTGCTCCCCGTCACCCCGATAACCTCAGGGGCGTATTCTTTGGTTATATATTCGCCCCAATGGCGAAGGGCTTGTTGGGTATCGGGGACCACCACACAGGTCACACGATGAGGAGCGAGGTCTATCTCCCGCTCGCAGAGTACCCCCGTCGCCCCATCGCGACAGGCCTCCTCTATATAATCGTGGCCGTCGCCCTTCTCCGTCTTCACCGCCAAGAAGAGCTCTCCTGGCTGGAGGATGCGGGAGTCGAAGCAAAAATCGCTGAACTCCTGAGCAAAGATGGGGCCATAGACCCGCCCCCCGGTGGCCGCGAGGATATCAGACAGGTAGATCATGAAAAATAGCCTCTCAAGAGTTTAGCCCCTTCGGTAGAGAAACCCGCCGATTATGGCCGCCACCGCTCCCGCCAGGGTGCCCCCCATCTGCTGGTAGCCGAACCCCGGGTCATGCCCCAACCCTATCATATCCGCACTCACTGATATGAGAAGAAGGGCGATGCCTCCTCCGAGGAGAAGCAAACCTATGAGCCTGGTCGTACTCATACTATCCCTCCTAATGGCGATACAAAGATTTTAACACCCTGGCCTTCATGGCGCAACCTTGCTTATCGAGAGCATAATTGCTAGAATTCTATGTAACAAAGTTGAGGGTCAAGAGGGTACTATGCTGCGAGTGGGAGTGCTATTCGGAGGAGCCTCCTCAGAACGAGAGGCCTCGCTGGCTAGCGGGCGACAGGTTTGCTTTCATCTCAATCCCCAGAAATACAGTTATCTTCCCATCTTCGTGGACACAGAGAATAGGCTCTGGGAACTTCCCAAGAAACTCATCATTCAGAACACTACTTCCGACATCGTCGCCCGATTGGAGAAGGAAGCGAAACGCATCACCTACGAAGAACTCAAAAGCCTCATCGATTTCGCCTTCATCGCCCTTCATGGCAAATACGGCGATGATGGTTGCATCCAGGGGCTCCTCGAACTTTTGAGGATACCCTACACGGGCTCTGGGGTCCTGGCCTCGGCCCTCTGCATGGACAAGCCCATGGCTCACCGGGTGCTCAAAGCCTCCCAGTTGGAAGTGGCCCAGGAGATGGTGGTTCGAGAGACCGATTGGGAGCGAGACCCACGAGGAACGGAAGACGAGATCATCAAGGAAATTGGTCTCCCCTGTGTGGTGAAACCCAGCCGCGAAGGCTCAAGCATCGGCGTATCGGTGGTACAGAAGGAGGAAGATGTCGGTAGGGCTCTGGAAGTAGCCTTCGAGTGGGACAACTCGGCCCTCATAGAAGAGAAACTGCAGGGCCTGGAGTTCTCTTGCATCGTCTTGGGGAATGAGGAACTTTGGCCTATGCCTCCCACGGAGACGGTAGCTACCCATGAATATCTAACCTATGACGACAAATATATGCCCGGCCAGTCCCAGAAGATCACCCCGGCCCGGGTATCGGAGGAGACGATCAAGATTATACAAGAAGAGGTGATGAAAGCCTACAAGGTCTTAGGCTTCAAGAACTATGGCCGCCTGGATGGCTTCCTCCTAGAGGACCACCGGATACTCCTCACCGACCCCAACACCTCTTCCGGCATGGCCCCTTCTTCCTTCATGTTTCACCAGGCGGCGGAGACAGGGCTGAACGCTACCATGCTCTTCGATCGAATAATCGAGTTGGCCCTGGAAGCCCATAAGGGTAAGAAGGGACCCCTATAGAAGGAGAACCTCATGGCGAAAGAGGAGAGGAGTCGGCTCCGCGTAGGCGTCATCATGGGCGGCATGTCATGGGAGCGGGAGATATCGCTCGAGAGCGGCCGCAACATATACCATGACCTCGACCTCTCCAAATATGAGGGTGTCCCCATCTTCCTGGACAGCAAAGGGCGACTTTGGGAGATGACCCTGCCCCTTTTGGTCCAGAACACCACAGCCGATATCGAGGCCAGATTAGAAAAAGAGGCCACCCGCATCCCCTACGAGAAGTTGAGGGAACTGGTGGACTTCGTCTACATCGGACTGCACGGCAAATACGGGGAGGATGGCTGCCTCCAGGGCCTCCTGGAACTCTTAAACATCCCCTATACCGGCTCTGGGGTCCTGGCCTCGGCTATCGGGCTGGACAAACATATGACCCGTCGCCTCCTCGCCGCTGCCGGCATCCGAGCCCCAAGATACCTGGCCATCTCCGAGAGAGCGTGGCAAGAGCAAAGAGAGGAGATGGAGAAGGAGATCGAGGAGACCTTAGGCTATCCCTGCGTGGTGAAGCCCACGCGAGAGGGATGCAGCATCGGTCTCTCCGTGGTACGGGAAGGGGAAGGGTTAGCCCCTGCCATGGAGAGCGCCTTCCAGTACGATATTACCTGCTTAGTGGAGGAGTTGCTGAGAGGGACGGAGATCACCTGCGGAGTGATAGGCAACGAAAACCCCATCGTCTTTCTCCCCACCGAGACGCCCCCGCGCGGCGATTTCCTCACCCTGGAGGAGAAGTTCCTGCCCGGCGAGGGAGAGAATATCACCCCCGCTCGCCTCCCCCAGGAGATGATAGAGAAGGTACAGAAGGTAATGCTCCAGGCTTACAAAGCCTTGGGGACAAAGGTCTACGCCCGCATCGATGGCTTCGTGGTCGATGGGGAGGTGATAGTCACCGAGACTAACACCCTCCCCGGCATGACCCCCTCCACCTGTATCTTCCACCAGGCGGCCGAGGAGGGGATGAGCCCCATGGACCTGATCACCAAAGTGATCGAGTTATCCTTGGAAGCCCACAGCAAAAAGAAAGGGCCGCTCGCCTGAGCGGCAAACTAGAGAGGCATTGGTCCGGTAGGCATTTGCCTACTGGCCTTCCTGTCTCAATACCCCTTCAACGCCTCCTTCTGAGCCGCTAGCAATTCCTCTATACCTTTCTGAGCCAGGTCCAAGAGCCTATCCATCATCTGGCGAGAGAAAGGCCCGCCTTCCCCGGTGCCCTGCACCTCCACATACTCCCCTTCCCCGGTCATCACCACATTAAAATCTACCTGCGCCTGATAATCCTCTTCATAGGTGAGATCCAGGAGAGGCTCGTCCTGCAGCACCCCCACGCTGATGGCCGCCACTTGGGTCCTGAGCACACTGGCCGGGAGGAGCCCCCCTTTTATCAGCCTGCGCAGGGCCATGGCCAGGGCCACGTAACCCCCAGTGATAGCGGCGGTGCGCGTCCCCCCATCGGCCTGGAGGACATCGCAATCTATGGTCACCGTCCGCTCTCCCAAGAGACGGAGGTCCACGGCCACGCGCAAGGCTCGGCCGATGAGACGGCGAATCTCCAGCGTGCGGCCGCCTAAGCCCCTGGTCTCCCGGGGGGTGCGCTGGCGGGTGGAGCGGGGTAACATGGCGTACTCGCCCGTGACCCACCCCCGCGCTTGTTCCCTCAACCAACGGGGTACCGTCTCCTCCACGGTAGCGGTGCAGATGACGCGGGTCTCCCCCACCTCTATGAGCGCCGACCCCTCCGGATAATCCAGATACCCTGGGGTGATCTTCACCGGTCGCATCTCATCGTATTTCCGGCCATCGAAACGCATCCTCGCTCCCTTCTAGGCCCATACCCTTCTAGTGGCGCCAGCCTGTCCCCCGGCCTGGCAAGCACCGGGGCAGGCTGGCATCGTTAGACCAGGGATGTTACCACCTGACGCTTCTGGCTAGCACTGGAATAAGGTGAAGCAGGGGGAGAGTGAGCCTTGCACCCTCCCCCAAAACTCTCTTCGTTCCTCCCTACCCTATCTTGGTTCCGCAGTTCGGACAGAATTTGGAGCCCGCGGGGACATCGGCTTTGCAGTTGGGGCAGATCATCTCCTCCCCGATCTTGGCCCCACATTGACTGCAGAACTTGGAACCCGCCGGGATCTGAGCCGAGCAACTGGGACAGAGCATGGTGGGCTGGACTCCGGGCTGCATCGCTTGGGTCATCATCCCGGCCATCATAGCCCCCATCCCCATACCGGCACCCAAGCCCATACCCGCCTGGGTCAAGCCTCCTGCACCCTCCGGGGCACCTGCTGCCTCCTCCAAAGCCCGCGCTGCCTTGAACTGGAGGTAGGCCTGCATGTTGCCGATGGCTCCCATGGCCGCCCGCTCGTCGATAGCCTTGGCCGTCTCCTCCGTGGGCGAGATATTGCTCACGTAGAAGGTCTTCAGGTCGACCCCCAGGGCCTCGAAGTCATCTTGGACCTTGACCTTGGTCCCCGCCCCTATCTCGTCGTACAGGCTGGGCAACTCGAAGAGGGACTTCTGCGTCTCCCCCAAGAGGTCGGTGAGGTTGGAGATCAAGATGCTGCGCAAGAAGTTGCTCATATCCGTGGTCTCATAGAGGCCCTGAGTCCCCACGATCTTAGTGACGAAGAGTTGGGGCTCTTTTATCTGCATGGAATAGGTGCCGAAGGCCCGCAACCGCACCATCCCCAAGTCGGTGTCCCGCAGAGCGATCGCTTCCGGGGTTCCCCACTTCTGATCCAAGAACTCCCGCATATTGACGAAGTAGACTTCGGCCTTGAAGGGGGTCTCGCCGCTGAACACCTTGCCGATGAGGTTTACTAGTAATGGCACGTTGGCCGTGGCTATGGTATGTCTCCCCGGCCCGAAGGTATCCAGCGCCTTCCCATCACGGTAGAAGACCGCCGCTTGAGCCTCCCGGACGATCACCTGAGAGCCGATGCGGAAATCCCCAGAGCCATGTTCCGGGATGCGATGGACCATCTCCCTCCCCGAGGGGTCAAACCATTCGATTATGTCAAATATCCTAACCATCTTTCCCTCCTCCTTTATCTAGTTTGATGCTACGCCCCAATTAGCCCTCCTTACTCACTGGTCCCCGCCAGACCGAGTATCACATCCATCCTCCTGGTGAAGGTGGTATTGATCTCCTCCAGAAGGGAGACCAGATCCTCGCCAGCCGCGGCTATCACCTCCGCCGCCGTGGCGGCAGCCAAACTATCTAACTTCTCCGACAGCCGATCCACCCCCCCAGCGAGAGCGTAGTCATAATCATAGAGGGCATCCAACTCCTCCTGTTTCACCTTCGCCGCGTCAAAGAGACCGGCATGACCATAAGCGGCTGTCTTAAGGCGATCGATGAGGAGTTGTAGCCTTATCATGGCTCGTTCCAAGGCCACCACAGCCTTGAGTTCCCCTGCCTCGACAAGTCGAGACTGAACCCCAGTGAGCCTTCCCCGCTGCTCCTCGAAACGACGCGCCAGGTGCATCCGCAGGAGTTTGTCCGCCTCCCGTCGCAACTCCTTCTCTTTGTACCCTTTGTAGCCGGGGATGGCCCGGACGAGCCTCTCCAAGGCTTCCTGGGCACCGACTACCCTTTCCCTTAGATCCATATCTCCCTCCTTATAAGAAGAGTTCCGCCCCGCAGTATTCACACTTGACTATGCCCTTGCCCACGAACTCCCTAGTGGCACTACAGTTGGGGCACTTGTTGGTCTCCATCTCGGCCGCTTCCTTCGCGTATAGTACCCCTTCCTTCCAGTCGATATAGCCGGTGAAGAGCCCCTTCCCCACCAGGTCGTAGATGTAATCCTTGACCTGGTCGCGACTCACGTTCAGTTCCAAAGACACGTCGGAGACCCGCACCTTTCCCTGGGTCTGAACCATGTTTAGGACTCTCTTCTCCTTCTCCACCTCGGCGAACTCCTGGGCCTCCTCCCGGCCTCTAATGAGGAGATAACCACCAACCGCCAGAAAGGGAAGCACAATAACTAGGAGGAACCCTACGCCAAGGGCTGCACCACCTGGCTGCAGGTCACCAGCAGCGATGGTAGTAGCCAACCACACAGCCCAAGCCGCGCCCAAGGCCAAGCCGACAAACGCCAATATTGTACCCACCACTCTTCCTTGCCCGATCACGATCTCTGCCTCCTCGAGAGATTACGCTTTAGCCGGCACCACCTCCGCCGCCTCCGCCGCCGCCTCCGCCACCGCCTCCGCCACCTCCGCCTCCGCTCCAGCCGCCACTACCGCCCGAACTGCTAGGTGCGCTGGAGAGGGTGGAGCCAGCGGAATTGAGGAGCGAGGTCAGCCCATCGCTCATCGACTGGAGCGAGGAGGCCATACCGTCGCTCACCCCTTGCAGGGAGGGTATCCCCCGACCAGGGCCGGTTCCAACCCCTCCCCTAGTGCGACGTCCCGGCGCACCGTAGACGAGAGGGGGATAGGGCATATACCAATCGGGAGCAGGGGCGCCCGCGGCGGCGAATTTGCGCACCCAACCCTGCTCCAGGCCGAAGGCCATGGCATAGGGCAGATACTGGTCGAATATATCCTTAGCCTCCTTGAGGTCTGTGTACCGCTCGATCTCCTGCAAGTAACGCTTGAAGGCTCGCCATTTCGCAGCCGCCATCGACCCTTCGCCGGTCTTGCGAGGCATGAACCGCCCGAAGATCACCACGCCCAGGAAGGCTAGCCCCAGTCCGATGAAGGGCAAGATCGCCAGGCCGGTGATGCCGCTCAGAGCGGCCATGGCACAGAAACCCAAAACCCCGGAGAGGACCATCCCTGCCAGACCCAAGCCGGTGTAGATATTGCGCGTCCGTTGCGGGCTCTGGGTGAAGAAGCCCAGTTTCACCACTTCCTCGTACATCTGCTTCTGCAACTTGGGGATGGCCTTGTAGAACTTGTTCTTCAGATCAGACAAGTCCTTTCTGCTGCGGCGGCCGAAAATCTCCCGAATGAGGGTACGTTCATATCCCCTTAGATCTTCTTCCTGGCCGGTCCGCTCGAAGGTAAAATCTCGGTGAGTGCCAATGCCCAAGAAGCCTCTCTCCTCGATCTCCTGCATGCGTATTACCCCTCGCCGCGCCAAATCGACGATGGTGGCCACGATATCCTTCATATCGGCCCGCTCATCCAGAAGGGTGCCCACCACACCGGCGGGCAGGTCGCTGGGTGGCTCGGCCAAGTAGTCGGCGGGCATCCGGATGGGGCGATCCCGACCCCTGGTATACCATAGGATATAGAGCCCCAAGAAAGCGGCTAACGGTATGAAGACGCCCAGACTGAGAGAGCCCAAGGTGGCCCAGGGGCGAACCGAGGTTCTAAAATCCTCCGCTGCTTGCCAAGAGGGAGGGCCCGCCTCGACGATGCCATGAGGGAACTGCACCCTCACCTCCAACTCCCGGCCGGGCCTTATATCCTGGGCCACGAAGACCACCGTCCTTGAGTCGCGGACGTCGGTATAAGCGTCCCAGCCGTAGGCGGCCACCTTCTGCACCTCTTCTACCCCCTCCGGCAGATGAACGGTCACCGTAGAGGAACGGACTGCAAAATCCCGGTCGGCGAAGACCGCCTTCCACCAAAGTTGATCGCCGCCTTCGTAGATACGGAGGCCGCCTTGAACGATGTAACTGATGACATAGGTATGGGTAGAATCGTGGGTATAGGGGAAATAGACCTTTATCACATAGTCGCCATCATCGTAATAGGTCTCATAGGTGTAAGGGGTCTCTCGACCAGGCACCGCCTTCTGGCCGTCGACCAAGACCTTCACCAGGCTTATATCCTCCAAGCGATCGGTGGGGACATTGCGATAGATGAAATGGAAACTGCCTTCGGTAAAGGCGAGCTCCCAGGTCTCGGTAACGAGGATATCGGAGTTCTTCTGCACGGTGATATCCACATCCAGCCGGTTCCAATAGTACTCCTTGTCCTGGGCCTGGACACCCCCTACCAGACCTAAGAACAAGATGAGGATCAGCGCTATAGAGACCTTTCTACTCACTGCTTCTCTCCTCCCGAGTGGACTAAGTATCAAAGAATATTATACCCCATTTGGGGACTCAAGGGCAAAAAGCCCTAACCTAATGGGGCTCCTGGCTCTTTTGCGAATAGAAGCAAAGCAGGGTGCTCCCATATCTTCTACGCTCTTGGAGCCCCAAGGTTTCAAGCCCCAACTCCTGATATTCCTTGGGGTGCATCTGGGCCATAATCAACCCCTCTGGCTTCAGGATCTCCTGATGGCTGTCCAAGGCGTGCAAGGTCTCGGCCCACAGCTCTCGATACTGGGGCGGTGCTAGAAATACTATATCGAAGGGAGCACTGGAGCCCTTCCGGATAAAGCGAAAGACATCCTGCCGTATGACTTGGGCTCTATCGGTCAAGCCGGTGAGAGCGAGGTTCTCCTTGATTAACTCAACCGCTTTTCGACCCTGATCCACGAAGACGGTCCTTTCCGCTCCCCGACTGAGGGCCTCTATGCCCACGCTCCCCGTGCCCGCGAAAAGATCGAGGAAGTATGCCCCCTCCACCCTAGGCCCCAGGATGCCGAAAAGGGCTTCCTTCACCCGGTCGGTGATGGGGCGCGTAGCAGAGCCAGGCAGAGACTTAAGTCGCCTCCCCTTGGCTATTCCGGCGATAACCCGCACCTACGAAAGTTCCTCCAACTTCTCCAAGAGCCTCGCTCTCTCCTCCTCGAATCTGGCCAATTTCTCCCGCTCCCGTTCTTGCACATCTAGAGGGGCCTTGGCCCTGAAGTTTTCATTGTTTAAGAGAGCCCTCGCCCTGGCGATTTCTCCATCCAGTCGCAAAATCTGTTTGCTCAGACGCTCTCGTTTCTCCTCTCTATCTATTTCTTCGGTGTCCAAACTGGTATAGAATGTGCCGGTTACGATGGGAATGCCCTCAAGGGGCTTTGCTAGCGACATCACCCAATCTTGCTCCTTCACTCCGGCCAACCTCTCGAAAGTTGCCCTCTCTCCCATAAATAGCTCGTGAACATCACCTGTCTCCGTATGCGCCACTGGCAAGACTCCGGGCTCCAACCTCTCCTCCGCCTTCCAGTTGCGGATGGCCCGGATATGCTCCCAGAGGGTCTCCTGTGCTCGCTCCACCTCCTCATCTACCGGCCCCGCTTCCGGCCAAGGAGCGATTATGAGGCTCTCCCCCTCATGAGGAAGGTGTTGCCATATCTCCTCGGTGACGAAGGGCATGAAGGGGTGCAAGAGCCGCAAAGTCCGCTCTAGCACGTAGACTAAGACGTGGCGCGTCCTCTCCTTCTCTTTCTCGTCATCGCCGTAGAGGGCCACCTTGCTGGCCTCGATGTACCAATCGCAATACTCCCCCCAAAGGAACTCGTGTATCTGACGCCCCGCCTCGCCAAACTGATAGCCTTCCGTGAGGCGGTTCACCTCACCTATGAGACGGTTATGCCGGCTGAGGATCCAACGATCAGGTGGGGTAAGGTCACGCTCCCAGGGATTGAGGTCGGGCAAGTCGTACCCCTCAGGTAGGTTGCTGGTCACGAAACGAGCGGCGTTCCATATCTTGTTGGCGAAGTTGCGGCTAGCCTCCACTTGCTGCAGAGAGAGCCTCATATCATTGCCTGGAGTGCTGCCGGTCATGAGGGTGAAGCGCAAGGCATCGGTGCCGTACTCGTCCATCACCTCCAAGGGGTCGATAACGTTGCCCTTGGAGCGGCTCATCTTCTCACCATGTTCATCCCTGACCAGGCCATGCAGATAGACGATATGGAAGGGGATATCGCCCCCGCACTCCAGCCCCATCATGATCATCCGGGCCACCCAAAAGAAGAGGATATCATAGGCTGTCTCCATCACCGTCGTGGGGTAGAAATGGCGCAGGTCCTCGGTATCATCGGGCCAGCCCAAGGTGGAGAAGGGCCATAGCGCCGAGGAGAACCAAGTGTCCAGGATATCGGGGTCCTGGCGAAGGTTCGCCCCCTTGCAACTTGTACACTGGCGGGGTTCATCGATAGAGACGATAACCTCTTGACAATCGTTGCAGTACCAGACGGGGATGCGGTGCCCCCACCAGAGTTGCCGGGAGATACACCAGTCGCGGATATTTTCTAGCCAGTTGTAGTAGACCTTGGTGAACCGCTCGGGGATGATCTCTATCCGCCCCTCGCGCACCGCATCCAAGGCTCGCTCGGCCAAAGGCTTTATCTTGATGAACCACTGCTCGGAGATGAGAGGCTCGATCATACTTTGGCAACGCTGACACCGCCCCGGCGCGTGAAGGTGATCTTCGACCTTGATCAACAACCCTTCCTTATCCAAGTCAGCCAACAACCGCTCCCTAGCCTCATACCGATCCAACCCGGCGTAGGGGCCTGCCTCCTCGCTCATAGTGCCATCCGGGTTCATCGCGTTAACGATGGGTAGATTATGTCGCTGGCTGATTTCGTAGTCGTGGGGATCATGGCCTGGGGTGACTCTCACCGCCCCGGTGCCGAACTCCATATCCACCGCTCGGTCAGCGATGATGGGGATCCTGCGACCCAAGACAGGTAAGATAGCCATCTTCCCCACTAACCCCTTGTAACGCTCATCATCGGGATTGACAGCCACCGCCGTATCTCCCAGGATCGTCTCCGGCCGGGTTGTAGCCACCTCGATATATCCGCCTTTCCCTCGGGATCCTTTACGGACGGCCAGGGGGTAGCGCACCCAGTAGAGTTTGCCTCGCCCCTCCTCGTGCTCCACCTCCAAGTCCGAGATAGCCGTCCCACAACGAGGGCACCAGTTGACGAGATATTTGCCTCGATAGATCAAACCCTTCTCATAGAGGCGGACGAAGGCCATCCGGACCGCTCGAGAAAGGCCTTCGTCCATGGTGAAACGTTCCCTTGTCCAGTCACAGGAGGCCCCCAGCCGTCGGAGTTGCTGGTTTATGTAGCCGCCATATCTCTCCTTCCAGGCCCAGCCCAACTTGACAAACCACTCCCTGCTCAGATCATGGCGAGCCAGTGACCGACCATCCGAGGGCACCGGATATCCTATCCCCCTGAGAAGATCGTCCAGTTCTCGCTTTTCCAACCCCCTCTCGATCACGTTATGGGTAGCGATGCTAGCGTGGTCGCTGCCTGGCAGCCAGAGGGTGGGCTCGCCCTGCATCCGGTGCCAACGGATCATGATGTCTTGGACAGTCATAGTGAGAGCATGGCCGATATGCAGTTCCCCTGTGATATTGGAGGGGGGCATGGAGATGACGAAAGGCCTCCGCTCCGTGTCGACCTGGGGGGTGAAATAACCCCTACTTTCCCAAAACTCATAAAGCCGCCCCTCAGTCGTCTTAGGATCGTAGGTCTTGGACATCTTCTGCTTAGCCATTTGAACCTCCCCTCCCCCGGGACAGGTTGTGCGAGGGCATCATCGGCCCCTGGCCTGTCATCCCTTCCCTCGGGATCCTGTAAGGAAGACCCTGTCGGGTTCGGCCCCAGTCCTGGCGGAAGTGGGCCAGGGGACAGGGCGTGCCAGGACAGGCTCCTATAAAAACCCCTTCCATCTCCAGGACGGAAGGGGCCGCGGTACCACCTCGATTCCGGCTTAAACCGGCACTCTTCGCTATAACGGGCTCACCCGAGAGAACTTACTTGGCCGTTCAGTCCTCCGGCTCCCAGGCGACCTTCGGCGGCTTTCGTTGCGGAGGGTTCTCAGCCCCTGACCCCCCTTCTCTGCCAACTCCGGTCCGCTTACTCCTCCTGTTCATCGCCTTTTCTGAATTTAGGGTTATTTTAACATAGTTACGCTGGCCCGTCAAGGTCAACGTGTAGGTGGGCCTCCTTGTGATATAATAGAAGTAAAGAGCCTCTTGATACCCTTGATTCTATGGGAGGGGGCTATGAATAACAAAGAGATCGGTCAGATCTTCCGCGAGATCGCGGATATGCTGGAGATCCAGGGAGGGGACTTCTATCGGGTCAACGCTTACCGTGGCGCCGCCGATTCCATCGAGCATCACCCCGTAGCCCTGGAAGAACTCTGGAAGGAGGGAAGGCTGCGGGAGGTGCCCCGGGTGGGAGAGGCAATCGCTAAGAAGATCGACGAACTCCTGAGCGCCGGACAGTTGGGCTACTACGAGGAGTTGAAGGAGCAGGTCCCCGATGGGGTGCTCTCACTTCTTACCATCCCCGGCGTGGGGCCCAAGACGGCCAAACTCCTCCATGAGAAACTAGGCCTGACCTCTATCCCCGAGGTGGAGCAGGCGGCTCGGGAAGAGAGGTTGCGCCACCTGCCCGGCCTGGGGGCCAGGTCCGAGGAGAAGATCCTCCACGGCATTGAGATGCTCCACCGTCTCTCCGGGCGGTCGCTCTTGGGCACCGCCTTGCCCATCGCCCAGGAGATAGTGAAGCGGCTGCGGGCCACCTCCCCGGCGGAGAATATCGTCCCCGTGGGGAGCCTCCGCCGCCGCAAGCCCACCATCGGCGATATCGATATCCTAGCCACCACCGCCCAGCCCACCCAGGTGATGTCCGCCTTCGTCAAACTCCCCCCGGTGGCCGAGGTGCTCCTCCAAGGCGACACTAAATCCTCTGTCATCCTAGATAACGGCCTCCAAGTCGATCTGCGGGTGCTCTCCGAGGAGCGGTTTGGCAGTCTTATGCAATATTTCACCGGCTCCAAGGAGCACAACGTGCAACTGCGCATCCTGGCCTTAGACCGGGGGCTCAGCCTGAGCGAGTATGGTTACAAGAAGGGGGACGGGAGGGAGATAACGTGCCCCACCGAAGAAGAGGTATACGAGACGATAGGCCTCCCCTGGATACCCCCGGAGATGAGGGAGGCGAGGGGGGAGATAGAGGCTGCTAGGGCGGGGAAACTACCCCAGTTGGTCACCGATGGGGATATAAGAGGCGACTTCCACCTCCACAGCAACTACTCGGACGGCGTCCACACCGTCGAGGAGATGGCCCAGGCAGCCAAGGCTAAAGGCTACGACTATATCCTTCTCACCGACCACACCAGGGGTTTGGGTGTTGCGCGAGGGATGACACCGGAGAGGGCAGCGGAGCAGAGGGCGGAGATCAAGTGGGTGAACGAGAAGTTAGCCCCTTTCCGGGTGCAGGCGGGGGCAGAGGTGGAGATCAGGGGCGATGGGACGCTCGATTTGCCCGACGAGATTCTGGCAGAGATGGACTTGGTAGTGGCTGCCATCCATTCTGGGCTCCGGCAGGAGAGGGAGAAGATAACCCAAAGGATGCTGGCCGCCATTCGGAACCCCCATGTGGACATCATCGCCCACCCCACCGGAAGGCTTCTCGGCCAGAGGGAGGAGATAGCCCTCGACTTCGAGGCCATAGTTAGGGAGGCGGCGAAGACGGGGACGATTCTGGAGATAAACGCCCAACCCAACCGGCTCGACCTGGACGGGGCGCACGTGAAGCGGGCCATACAACAGGGGGTGCTTCTCTGCATTGGGACGGACGCCCACCACATGGAGGGGCTGGGGCTCATGCCCCTGGGGGTGGCCATGGCCCGGCGGGGCTGGGCCGAGGCCAAGGACATAGCCAACACCATGAGTTGGGAGGAGTTGAGGCAAAAGGTGCAAAGGTGACTGGCAGGCGAGATATGCCTATGCCCCCTCTAGGCGCAGGGGAAGTGGTTAAATTAAAAACTGGGAAAGAACCACCTCGGACCGAATGACAAATGACCAAATCCCAATGCAATCATTATAGCACAGGTGTTCTACTTTGTTAGGGAGTAAACCGGAGCTAGCCTGTTGTCTAATGCTATGCCAAAGTGGCGAGCTGTTCAGGGTTGCAACAAGGGGCCGCGGTTGCGGCCCCTTGACAACTGGCGGTCGATCTCCAACTTACTTCCTACGTTTCCGTCCTTTGCGCTTGATCTTGGCACAAACTAGGAAGTCATCGTATTCTACGTTAGCTTGTTTCAAGATGGCATCAAAAGTGCCCTTAGGGATTTCTCTTCCCCCTATGGGCACTGAAGTCACATCGTGTCTACCGTCTGGTCGCAGCCTTTCGAGCCCCTGATGGTTCTTTCCTCGTCTCCCGCTCAGTTCAAAGCCACAACGCAGAAGAGCGTTGATAATCTCATCGCTCGAAGATAGGCGTCGCCTGCTCATGCGCGAACGGCTTGCAGCGGCATTACAGTGGGCTGAATAATGCTGCCCGCCGGGAATGTGGCTCTGCGGACTTCCAGTTTAGCGGGTTCGTAAGAATATACTCGCACTCCTTTCTCCTTTAGCACTAGGCGGCATTCGCCCAAATCCTCAAGGGTGCTGAGATACACCTCTGTCGCGTCGGCCAGGTTCTCAAGCGCCTCCTTCTCATTGCGCCCAAAACTAGCCGTTCCCAATTCCAGGCACTTAGATACGTAATACTCTCCTTCGCGCTCAACCATAAAGGTCACAATTATATACTCCATCTCTCCTCCCCTTTCTTCCTCCTTTGGCGGCCACCTATATTATATATCTCTTCAGCAACAACATACCTTAAAGTTTACCACATGTGTTGTTCCGCAGCGTTGAACATCTTGACAGGCACAACAAGTTGTGTTATAATATTGCTGCGGAGGTAGAAAATGAATTCAAGTGATGCCATTGATTATCTTCAGAAGAAGATACGGTCCTACGAGGCGAAAATCAGTGAACTTCAAGCCCAGCGAGATGCCTTGGAAGCCGCTATCAGTGAGACCCAGGCGCTGTTGAACTCAGCCCAGGTCCTCTTGAAGGACGAGCTCCAAGCGGCCAGGAAGGCAAGCGGGGTGGACATATCATCACTACCGTTGGCTGCGAGACTAGCCAATCTAAATCTCACCGAAGCCATCTTCGAGATCGTAAACTCCAGTCCAGGTCCTATTCATGCCGATCAGGTATTGAAGAAGTTGCGCGAGGCTGGCAAGGCTCCCAAAGGCAAGACGCCCAAGAACTCCGCCGTGAGTCTTCTCCTTCGGGGAGTGAAGCAGGGCTTGTACGACAAAGTCGGACCGAATCTGTTTGCTCCAATCAGGGAGCGAGAAGGGGCACCATGAAGGCCGCTACTCCTGCCAGGGCGATGAGCCGGCATTAAGTCAGAGCCGCCCGTAACCTTTGGGCGGCTTCTGTGTTTAATAGGTCAAACCCCGCCATCGTTGCCGGAGGAAAAAGGAGGCGATATTATGATAGTGCGCCTTGTTTCCCTAAAGATCCACCCCGACAAGGTGGAAGAGTTTAGGCAGTTTTTCGAGACCATCTACGACCGCATCAGGGAGGCCCAGGGGTGTCTCTCCCTGCGCGTGGTCGCGGACTTGGAGGGGCTAGGGGAGTTCTTCACCGTCAGCGAGTGGGAGAGCCCCGCGGCGCTGGAGGCTTATAAGGATAGCGGCTTCTTCCAAGAGACCTGGCCCCGCGTGAAGACCTTCCTGCGGGATAGACCCTGGGCCCAGAGTTTCCACGTGCTTCTGGACGAGAAGAGGAAAGCGTTAACCGGCAGGAATGGGAAGGCCGATTATACCCCGGGCTAAATAGGGACCCCTCGTCTGATGCCTCCTTCTCATAGGGCGGGTTTCTATGCCCGCCCTACTCCTTTCTCATCAACCGCAAGAAGGCCGCACCTCTACCAGGGCCATAGGCCCGGGGACGAGAACCGCTGAGCGCCATTTTGGGTATGGCTAATAGTACCGAGGACGACGATTTGCCACCGCTTCCAAAAGGATCTTCACGTAATTTGGGGCCCCCCATAACCCGCCCTGAGAAGCCCGTGTCCGGTAGTTCAGCCCTGCCGTAGAGGCGAACCAGTTCCTTCGCTCGCTCCACCATAGGCTCAACCATGCTGGCTAGCGCTTCCACACTCTCCACAGAGGGCTGAAGTTGACCTAGCCTCTCCCGGAAATCATCGATCAATTGGAAATATTCCGAGCCTCGGTCGAACTGTTCACGGGGGAGAGCATAACCAGCGGCGACTAACTTCTCCCACACCCGAAAGATAACGCCGATCTTCTCCGAGTTGCGAAACCATCCCGCTCCATAAAGTTGGGTTAGCGTACCGTTGATCTCCTCAATCTGCCGGTCGACATCGGAGATCTCTTCCGCCCATGGTCTCTCTTCGGAGGTTTGGGGGATAACCCTGGCTAGATAATCTTGAAGTTTCCGAGTCAGATCGACACCTGTCTGTTCCCTCACACCCTCCTCGATATCCAACAGTATAGTAGCCAAGTCTCGAAGAGTTGCCCTCGGCAATCCAGTAGTCTCAGCGAGATCGCGAGCCCCCTTGGCAAACGAAAGCATCCTCCTGGAGAAGTTTACGAGGTCTCCAAGGGAGAGACTCTCCTCTTCCCAGGTACGCTTCCTCCCAGCCATCTCTATATACCCTCCTTATCAGTCGATTCTCCTCTGGGGCGATTCCCTCCCCATCAGCCCCACGAAGGCCGCTACTCCTACCAGGGCGATAAGCCCCAGGAGTAGGTACATCCCGCCGTATCCCATCATCCCGGCCAGGGGGCCCATGGCCACGCCCCCCAGTCCGATGCCCAAGTCGAAACAGGCGTAGAGCACCCCGATAGCCGTGCCTCGCACCTCCAGCGGGGCCTTGTCAATGACCAAGGCCATCGCAGCCGTCCATGTTCCACTCAGCCCCAAGCCGTAGAGGATAGCCACTACTATCAATAACTTCACATCTCCCACCACCTTCAACCCGGCCAGGGCCAGGGCCAAAAGCATCGTCGCTGGGACGATGACCGTTATCCGTCCCACCCTATCCGACAGGCGTCCCAATGGCATCCGCGCGATCATGGTCATCAGGCCATAGGCGGTGAAGAAGAGCCCCACGTTGGCTATCCCCTTCTCCATGCCGAAGGGGGGCAAGAAGGTAAGGAGGGAGCCATAGGTCAGCCCCACAGCCACGATCAAGAGAGAAGGCGTCCAGACGTATCGTTCACTGAGGGTCTCCAGGAAGCCAGGTGCTTTTTGAGGGTTCGCGGCGCGGGCGGCCTCCCGGATGGGGATAGCCACGAGGAGGCTCAAAGCCGCCACCACAGCAGAGACGACGAAGAGGAAGGAGAAATCCAGCCTAGGAAGGAGAGCATCTCCCAGGGGCGCGGCCAACATGATGGAAAGGGGCGGGGCTACCCCGGCCAGGCCCAAAGCCTCCCCTCGCCTGGGCGGCGGCACCAGGTCGGCAACGAGAGTGGAGTAGGCGGTGGTGAAGGCGGCTATACCCATGCCGTGGAACATGCGGGCCAGAAAGAGCGAAGGTACCGAGCGGGCCAGGATGTAGAAGAGGGGCGCCAGGATGAAGATGGCGCTCCCGATCATCATCACCGGCTTCCGCCCCCAGGTGTCCACCAGCCGTCCCACGAGGGGGCGGGAGAGGACCGCGGTGAGGGCGAACACCCCCATCACCAAGCCGATCTGCGAGGGTTCGCCTCCCACCTCCTTGATATACAAGGGGAGAGGGGTGATGAGGAGATGCATGCTGAAAAAGAAAAGAAAAGTCGAGGCCATGATGAGGTAGAAAGAGAGACGGTAACAGGAAGGGGCCTCCAGTTGGTTGGGGGGAGGACGGTTATGCAAGGAACCTCCAAGAGAGTGATCGTGTGTCAGCGCTTCAATCTAGAAAATCAGCAAGGCCAAAGATAGATCGGGTTCGTGGATCCGCCTAGCGGGGGAGAGAACCCATGAATTTACGGACGTGATAGTCCCACTCTCGGGTCTCCAGGTCTACCGTGGTCTTCCCCTCCTCCTCGGCGGCGGTCACTAGGACATGGCCTCCCCCACCCGAAAAATAGACACAACAGGGGCCACGCTCCTCCATCTCTAGACCGAGGCCACCTTCCCCGAAGTAGGCCACGGCTCGTCTCACTACCTCTTCGGGCTTTAGTCTCGTTTCCACTCCATATCGGGCCATGGTTTCTCCTTTCTCTACTCGCTGGACAACTTGAGGATAGCCATGAAAGCCTCCTGGGGTATCTCCACCTGGCCGATCCTCTTTAGGCGCTTCTTCCCCTCCCGCTGCCGCTCTAGGAGTTTCCGCTTCCGGGTCACATCACCCCCATAGCATTTGGCTAAGACGTTCTTCCGCAGGGCTCTCACCGTCTGGCGGGCGATGACCCGGTTCCCGATGGCCGCTTGGATAGGGACGGCGAAGAGTTGCCGAGGGATAAGTTCCTTCAACTTTTTGGCCAGGGCGTTCCCCTTGGCGTCGGCCTGGTCCCGGTGAACGATGACCGACAGCGCATCCACAGGCTGTTGATTGACCAAGATCTCCAGTTTCACCATATCCGCTGGCCGATAGCCAGAGAAGAGGTAGTCCAGAGAAGCGTACCCCCGGCTCTTGGACTTCAACTGGTCGTAGAAGTCGACGATCACCTCCGAGAGGGGCATCTGATATCTGAGTAAGACCCGCTCGCGATCCAGGTACTCCATCCGCTCGAACTCCCCTCGACGAGAGGTAACCAGTTCCATAATGGGGCCGATGTAGTCGGCGGGAGTGAAGATGCTGATCTCCATCCAGGGCTCTCGGATCTCCTCGATTTCACCCACCGGAGGCATATCGGCTGGGCTGTCCACCACCTCCATCTCCCCCTGTCGGGTGAGCACCTGGTACTCCACGCTGGGGGCGGTAGTCAAAAGATCGAGGCCATACTCCCTCTCTAGCCTCTCCTGGACAATCTCCATATGAAAGAGGCCCAAAAAACCAGCGCGGAAGCCGAAGCCCAAAGCCTGGGAGTCCTCGGGCTCGTAGACTAGAGAGGCGTCGTTGAGGCGGAGTTTCTCTAAAGCGTCTTTGAGCAGGTGGTAATCCTCCCCCTCGATGGGGTAGAGGCCGGCAAAGACCATAGGTTTGACCGGTCGATAGCCGGGTAAGGGCTGGGAAGCGGGGGGTTCCGCCTCGGTTATGGTATCTCCTACCGAGCAGTCGCCCACCCTCTTGAGCCCCGTGGCCACGTACCCCACCTCCCCTGCTTCGAGAGTAGCAACAGGAGACATGGTCGGTCTGAAGATGCCCACCTCTAGAGGCTCCAGTTCTCTCTGGTTGGAGATGAGGATTAACTTTCGGCTCTTCGTCAGCCTCCCATCGACCACCCGCACATAGGCTACCACCCCCTTGTAAGGGTCATAGTGGGAGTCGAAGATGAGGGCTCGAAGCGGCGCCTCAGGTTTCCCTTTCGGGGGAGGGATACGGCTCACCACCGCCTCTAAGACCTCTTCGGTGCCGATCCCCTCCTTGGCCGAGGTGTGTATCACTTCCTCGGCGGGGACGGCCAAAAGGCCCTCCATCTCCTGGGCCACCCCTTCAGGGTCGGCGGCGGGGAGATCGATCTTGTTGGCTACGGGGACGATGACTAGGCCGTGCTCCAGGGCCATGTAGAGGTTAGCCACCGTCTGGGCCTGGACCCCCTGAGCGGCATCAACCACCAGGATGGCTCCTTCGCAGGCCGCGAGGGCTCGGGAGACCTCATAGGCGAAATCCACATGGCCCGGGGTATCGATGAGGTTCAGTTCATACCTCTCTCCATCTCGGGCCTCATAGATCATCCGCACGGCGGAGGCCTTGATGGTCACCCCCCTCTCCCTTTCCAGGTCCATCTGGTCCAGCACCTGCTCCGTCATCTCCCGGGGAGAGATGGTCCCCGTCCGCTCTAGGAGTCGGTCGGCCAGAGTGGACTTACCATGGTCTATATGGGCGATGATACAGAAATTGCGGATGTGAGACTGATCCATCCTCAACTACCCTCGACTCTCCATAATTCAAAGATTGCCTGTCCCTCACCAGAGTAATTCATAGTCAAACGTTCACCATCTTTGGATGATCGATGCGAAGGCTAGGAATGCTAAGTAAGCGGCCACGGCTGTGGGGATCAGCTTCTGATAGACGGTGTGCAGCCGGGCTTTGTAGTACTCAACTGTGAGAATCAAGCAGAGGTGCATCGGTGATATGAGGTAGGACAAGATCATCGTCAGATATATGAGGCTGGTCAGGATCGGAGTTAGCTTCTCAGTCATCACCATGGCTATGGGGATGATTATAGCGATTCCCGCCGTCGGCATGGCTGTGGCAAGGCCTACGATCCAGGCTATGGCGATTAGGAGGAGGGTTGTCGGCAACCCTGTGGCCTCAATATAAGGTAGAAGGGTGGAGACCGCTCCTGAAGCCTCCATCATATATCGGAAGCACATGACGCCCATTATGGCGAATGGAAGCCTCCAGTCGAAGCCTCGCCTTAATAATAGAGCGGCTCTCCGGGGCTTGACCTTGTTCATCGCAAGAGTAAAGGCAACCCCGATCGCCAGGGCGACGGCCATAACCACCCCAAGGATGTTCAACACGACCACCAGCATGATAGGTGACATATTCACAGGGATTGACAGGAGGGCCTTCGCCTCTCTATGCTTTTCGCCTTCTCTCTCATCCTCGATCTTACGGATTGAAACGAAGTAACCAAGGAGCAAGTAAAGGAGGACGGGAAGAAACTGTATCAGAATCAGGGAGTAGAGACTAACACCCGTCAAACTGGCTGCGAGTATCAATGACGATGAGAGTGGATAGATGAAGAAGATCCAGTGTCTAAACCAGACATTTATGAAACTTCTTTCCTCCCCACTCAGCTTCAGCCGCTTGGCCTCCTCATCTATCAACGGGGCTGAGAGGAGGGCGCCTCCAGGCATGGGTAACGCTCCCATCAGCGCCGGTAGGAACATCAAAACAGCGCGGCTTGAGAGGACGCCCTTAACACTCCTGATTAAGTTATCCAACATCCCGGTCTCTCTCATGCAATATGCGAGTATGGGGATTAAAGATACAATCAAGATTAGATCGAATGTGGTTATATCCGTCAAAGCCGACGTAAAGACATCTGCAAACCCTTGAGGGGATAGCTGAGAGAAGAGGCCCAACGTGACCGTGCCGATCAGTAGCGCTAGGCCATAGTTGACATGCTTCATAACCGCGACGACTATTAATGCCAAGGAAACGAGGAGACCAATAGCCTGAATCAACATCAAGCTGCCCGTCCAGAGTAATTCGTTGCCTGGGAGAGGCTTTCTTCAATAGCCCTCTCCATATCAATAGTAACCCCTTTCCCACCCTTGCTCAGATGGATTAAGAACTCCACGTTACCCGCGGGGCCCAAAAGAGGCGAGGGGACGAGTCCAAGGATTCGCAGCCCCAGATCCTGGGCCACCTTTGCCACCTTATGAAGGACTTGCCGATGAACCTCTGGGTCTTTCACCACGCCCCCCTTCCCTACCTGCTCCCGTCCGGCCTCGAATTGAGGCTTGATCAGCGCGATGATCTGACCCTCGGGTTTCAAGAAGTTCAACACCGGCGGCAAAACCAACTCCAACGATATGAACGAGACGTCGATGGTAGCCAGATCGATAGGCTCAGGCAGGCTTTCCAAATATCTGATATTCGTCCGCTCTAAGACCACAACTCTGGGATCCTGGCGCAACTCCCAGGCCAATTGCCCATAGCCGACATCGATGGCGTAGACCTTCGCCGCCCCGTGCTGTAAGAGGCAATCGGTGAAACCCCCGGTGGAGGCCCCCACGTCGGTGCAGATAAGCCCTGACAAATCTAACTGGAAGCGGTTCAGGGCCTCCTCCAACTTGAGGCCCCCTCTGCTGACGTAGGGAAGAGCCTCCTCCAGGGCGATCTCTACCTCAGCAGGTACCCTTTTCCCCGGCTTATGGGCCACCTGTCCATCGACTTTGACTTTTCCGGCCAAGATGAGGCCCTGGGCCCTCTCCCGGCTCTCGACTAGCCCCCGCTCCATTAGCAAGGTATCCAGACGTCTCTTGGCCATGATTAGCCCGAAGGTAAGGGTTGACGAAGATGTGAGAATACGGTATTATCTACCACGTTACCCCTGGGAGTAGAAACCATGCTGAAAGAACTCATCATCTCCATGCGGCCCAAGCAGTGGACGAAAAACGTCTTCCTCTTCGCCGCACTCATATTTGACCTCAAGTTGTTCGAGCCGGTGCTTTTGGGCCGGACCATCCTGGCCTTCATCCTCTTCTGTCTCTTCTCCAGTTCCGTTTACCTAATAAATGACTTGGTGGACATAGAGAGGGACCGCCAACACCCCACCAAGCGGTTTCGCCCCCTGGCCGCCGGGAGGCTGAAGAGGTCGTGGGCCCTGGCGGCAGGGGTCCTTTTGCCCCTCCTCGGCCTGCCTGTCGCCTTCTACCTCATCCCCCTCTTCGGCATTATCTCTCTAGTCTATCTCGCCCTCCAAACCGCCTACTCATTCGCTCTAAAGAACGTGGTCATCCTAGACGTGATGACCGTGGCTGCGGGGTTCGTACTGCGAGTGGCCGCGGGGGCAGTGGTCGCCCAGGCGGAGCGGTTCTCTCCCTGGCTCTACATCTGCATGACCCTTCTGGCCCTCTTCATCGCCCTGGGGCGGCGACGGGAGGAACTGATACTCCTAGAGGATAACGCTAACCAACACCGCAAGATCCTGGAAGAGTACTCCCCCGCTTTCATAGACGAGATGCTCACCGTGGTCACCGCCGCCGCCATCATCGCCTATTCCCTATACACCTTCTCCGCCGAAAACCTGCCAGCCAACAAGTCGATGATGCTCACCATCCCCTTCGTCATCTACGGGCTGCTAAGATACCTCTATCTGATACATCAGAAGAATATGGGGGGCAGCCCGGAAGAGATAGTTTTCAAAGACATCCCCCTGCTGGTCAACAACCTCCTCTGGGGGCTTACCGCCGTAATTATACTCTATCTCTTCTAGAACCCAAAGCCACGTTTCCGGCGAGGAAAGAGAAAGCCCCTTCTGCTCATCGCGAGTTCACCTCGGTGACCTGGTAGAACCATGGCCAACCAACCCCACTGGGAAAGGGCTGTTCTTGCTGGGACGGCCTCGTACAGCCTCACTTGTCCAACTGTCTCACATAGTAGGACGCGCTGATTCGCTTTTCCCATCACTTCTAGGACCTTGCTAGATATGATAAACTCGAGAGAACCTTAGTCAAACTCTAACCCCCTGAAGTAGTACCATAATACTATAGCCTTTCGCCAGTACGTACTGTACAATGAGAGCAGAGCTGAGTGAAGGGCTCAGGCCTCTGCACCTTAATACATCCTAGAAGTATTGATATTGCCCCGAAAAGGCTAACTCTCCGTGAGGCGAGGGCGCAAAGCCACGGGTCCGTAACCGGAACGGACAGCCGGGCTGCCGAAGGCAATGTCTTGTGGTGGAACTGGGTTTTCCCAGTGGTTGAGGCTCGCTTCCTCGCAAGTCAGGGGGCGGGCCCTCTTTATTAAGGGTAAAACATATATCTGAAAGGAGGTGAGAAAGGATACCGTAACTGCTGCGTGAGGAGGATCGGGGCTTGGTTGAATACGCATTGATCACAGTTCCAATGGCCACTTAGGAGTGACGGGTCTTGCCCGGCCCACGGTGCTGGTCCCTGTGGCTGCTGTATATCACGGCATCTTAACATTCAGGCCAAGCCCGGCTGGGCCTAACGTCTAGGCCAATGCAGGTGAAGCGCGTGGCAGGCTAGGATGCAGGTCAAGTTCATTTGCGTTTTGCATACGTTCTTGCGCTAGCTACACGTCATCTGCCCTGGCTTGAAGGCAGTGAAGGGAGGAAAAAATGAGGAACAAACACAGATTGATCAACGTGTTACACAGGGGAATAGCTTGCTTGTGTTTCCTGGCATTGCTCTTGACTGGAGTTGGGTTCGCGTCTAGTCCCGCGGGGACTCAGTCATTCGCCTATGTGACCAATTTTGATGACGACACCGTCTCGGTGATCGACGCGGCCACCAACGCGGTGGTCGACACCGTACCGGTCGGGGCCTCGCCCTATGAGGTAGCCATCACCCCGGACGGGGCCAAAGCCTATGTGACCAATTGGGGCTCCGACAACGTCTCGGTGATCGACACGGACGCCAACACGGTGGTGGACACGGTACTGGGGGTGAGTGGACCCCGTGGGGTGGCCATCACCCCGGACGGGACCACAGCCTATGTGGCCAATTCTAAGTCCGGTGTCGCGGTGATCGATACGGCCAGCAACACGGTGGTCGACACCGTACCGGTCGTGGGTCAGCCATATGCGGTAGCCATCACCCCGGATGGGACCAGAGCCTATGTAGTCATTTTTTTCCCCGGCACCGTCGCGGTCATCGACACGGAGACCAACACGGTGGTGGCCACCGTACCGGTCGGGGCCTCGCCCTATGAGGTAGCCATCACCCCAGACGGGGCCCGGGCCTATGTGCCCAATTGGGGCTCCGACAACGTCTCGGTGATCGACACGGACACCAACACGGTGGTGGCCAACATACCGGTCGAGGATGGGCCTGTTGGGGTGGCTATCACCCCGGACGGGGCCTGGGCCTATGTGCCCAATTTTAACGACAGCACCGTCTCAGTGATCGACACGGCGACCAACACGGTGGTGGACACGGTACTGGGGGTGAGTAGACCCCATGGGGTGGCCATCACCCCGGATGGAACCAGAGCCTATGTGACCAATTCTAACTCCGACACCGTCTCGGTGATCGACACAGCCACCAACACGGTGGTGGCCACAGTAGTGGTTGGGAGTAGACCCCAAAGGGTAGCCATCACTACACTCGATCCCCCAGATCCCCCAGATCCCCGAACGCCTGAAGAGCAGATGGAGGCCATTATCGATGAAGTAGAGAGCCTCGTCGATACGGGCGTGCTGAATCAAGGCCAGGGGAATGCGCTCATCGCAAAACTCGAACAAGCGGAAAGGAGGCTGAACAAAGAGAACACAAAGACAGCATGCAACGTGCTTCAGGCGTTCATCAACCAAGTAGAGGCATTCATCAAGACAGGAAGACTTCCGAAAGCAGAAGGACAATCGTTGATTGAAGCAGCACCTAGTGTGATTAGCCAGCTCTGCGGGTAGAAACTGGTGAAAAGTGCGGGCCGAAACAGCGGCCAAAAGGCATGGGTTCTCGCCTTCACCCAAATGCTTTCGGCACTTCCCAAAGATACAAAACGCCATGCAGCACTACACTTCCTCAGGGCTCACCATCTGCTGGCAAAGTAGAAGAAGGAATGGCAGGGTGTGGCCGCGCTGACCGATGACTTGGCCGGCACAAGGCCATGCCGGCAAGAACAGCCCCTTCTATTCTCTCTGGGAAGGGGCTTCGTTCTACCCTGCCATCACCCACTCCGACTGTGGGGCCTGGTGTTTCATGGTACCAAGAGCCTATTGCACAACTATTTGACTGTTGATATAGTTTAGACGTTCTGTTCATTGCTTAAGGTTCATCGTGATGCTTGGCTCTTAGGGACCTGACATGGTGAGAGGCTCCGATTCATCTTCTAGCCTCAGAGTGGAAGTGATCACCGACCACTTCGACGTGGTGGGCTTCGTGCAAGTCGGCTCTCAACGCCTCTCGGACCTTCTCAACCGTCAACTACGCTCCCATCTTGTGGTGCGCGAAGCCACTGTCGTGACTTTGGCTCCTGTGCGGAAGTCGGAAGGGGTGGAGCTCCTTCACCTCAACTCGGATCACATCTTGGTGGTCATCCCCCGCGGCCCGGAAGCGTCCTTAGAGGAGAGGAGAAAAGCATCAGATTTCACGGTCTTCGAGATGTCCACCTACCCCGTGCGGATGAGAGTGGGGAACCTAGAGATAGAGGGGCAGGTCCCGCTCCTACCAAGCCAGAAGTACGAGGCCGCATTGCGCCGCCGCACCCGGCGATACGTCCCCATCCTCTCCACAACGGCCAGGCTATTGACGGAACCCCACTGGCAATGGACTCACCAAGTCATGATCATCAACTGGGCGAGGACAGAGTTGCTCGCCTCCCGGCCTACCCCGCAATCGCCGCCCACCGTATAGAGTCAGGGTAACACAGCGAACGCCCCGTGGACGCTCTTTCAGATAGTCGAGCCTGCGCCTCTTTGGCGCGCGCCAAGAACGCAAGGTTCTCCAGGATTCACAATATCCTCTCCTTGGGCTCCAGCACGGCCCTTGGTCCCAAGAAACGCTCGAAACTAAAGGGGTTGTCACTATCTGACGTTTTGCCCACAATTAGCTGGACCAAACGTCTTCCACCTTCAGGCCCGCCCATTATTCCATGACCGCTATAGCCGGTATTGAGGAAGAGCCCAGCCACCCCAGAGCAAGGACCGATGATAGGCATATGATCTGGGGTATAGGTATATTGACCGGCGCACAGGTCTAGATTTGATTTGTTCAATAGGTTGGTCGCTCGGTTCCAGAAGGGCGACACACGGCCTGCGCTGCAGGGTGATTGGGGATCCAAGACCATAGCTGGAAAGCTCCAATCTCTGGGCACTACCTCCTTGGGCTCCTCCGGTTCCTCCTCAAAGGCCTTGGCAATCAAGGCTCCCGCGCCCTCCGGCCGCCAGTGAACCCCTGTGTCGTCATCGATCGTAAGCGGCGCTCTTCTAGGAACTAGGTCGCAGCGGAGTACCGCTAACCTATGCCGACGCAGTAGGGTGAGGGGAAGCTCGACACCGGCCAGCCGGGCCACACGTCTAGAGAAGGACCCCGCCGCTACTACCACCCTTCTGGTCTCTATTGTTCCCCTGTCGGTCTCGACGGCGGCAACGCCTTCCGTGTCCAAGGCTATCCCGATGGCCGCAGTCTGCAAGAGAAACTGCGCCCCGCTGCCCTTAACGAAGCCGTATAACACCTCATGTACTGAGAGCCAACCATCGCCACCGCGGTAGCGCGCTGCAACTATCTGGGGACTCAGGTAGGGAAAACGAGCCCGTGCTTCATCGCCGCTCAAGAGCTCCACATCGGTCAATCCGGCCTTGTGCTGGGCCTCTACGACTTCCCCGTAGATCTCCGCTAGTTGCGAATCAGCGGTTACGTAGAGATACCCTTGCTGGCGAAGGCTGATGTCGGCGTCGCGAATGCCGGTCACTTCATCGAAATGAGAAAAGATTTCGATGCTCCCCAACATCAGCTCGATATTCTCGGCGCTCTCAAACTGGGCGCGGAAGCATTCCGTGGAGGAGGCTGTTGTCAGGCTGCCAAGCGCCTCTCTCTTCTCCACCACGACCGTCTTCAGACCCGCCCGGGAGCAAAAAAATGCAGTGCTCACTCCCACAATGCCACCGCCCACAATGACCACATCAGCGATCTTCGGCAACTCGCCTTTAAGGGAAACCATCACCTGACCCATGGCATTCGCCCCTCACTTATCCCCGCGCTTTTTGCACATATTCGGCAGAGGTCCGAGGTCAGTCGCTAACCCTTCACACTGAACGCCCCCGGTGCATGATTGAAATCCAGTTCGCTCTCTATGAATATGGTAGCCACGACATTGGCACTATCATGGAGGCCGTAGAGGAAACCCAAGACCAAGGTAACACCGATGGGAACAGCTAGCGAAAGAGGTGTGGTCAAAGCCGGCCATTCTTCGCGCGTCAGTAGGCGGCGGGAGTAGAAACAGCCTCGTGCAAAACCTTTTGGATCTCGGCCACCTCCTGGGGACTGGGATAGGCCAGCGGAGAACGGGGTGGGCCACCGTAGTACCCAAGGAGATCTAGGGCCGCCTTGAGACCTGGGACACCAAACCGTGTGGTAACCGCATCATTGACTGCGATGATCTTCAGCTGCAACTCGCGCCCTTCTGCGTATCTTCCTTCCTGCAGGGCACGATAGATTTGACAGCATTCCTCCGGCAAGAGGTTGGCTACGGCCAACACGCCACCGGCTGCGCCCAAGGTGAGCGCCGGATAGAAAAAACTCCCGGAACCAGCCAGCACAGAGAAGCCGGAGGGCGCGCGTCGAATCATCTCCCCCAACCTGCCCAGGTTGCCCGCGCTATCCTTGATGCCCACGATGTTGGGGTGCTGAGCCAACTCGATGATGGTATCCACTGGCAGCTCGAGGCTAGTGAATCTGGGCACTTGATAGAGCAAGAGGGGGATGGTCGAGGCATCGGCTAAGGCTAGATAGTGGCGACGTAGAGCCTCGGCGGTCATTTGCGCTTTGTAGTAGTGGGGAGTGAGTACTAAAGCGACCTCAGCCCCTAGGTTGGCGGCTGCCTTGGTGCGTTGAGTCGCCACCTCGGTAGAGTGAGCGCCCGTACCCACGATGAGCAGTTTGTCCGAGGGGATAGCCTTTCGGGCAGCGGCGATGATCCTAGCACGCTCTTCCTCTTTGATGTGCACGCTCTCCCCGTTCGAGCCCAGCACCACATATCCGGCAAGGGGGGTCTCGTTCCACCTGGCTAGGTTCTCCGCGAGCCTGCCCAAGGCGAGAGCGCCACTCTCCTCGAAAGGAGTGGGGATAGGAGGATATACCCCGCACACTGAGACAGTTTTCACCCTATCCTCCTCATTGGCTAATTCTCATATTTTGCAGATGGATGGCAAAGCCTGAACTCCTTCTGTTTGACTGCCAGTGTACTCCCAAAGCGAAACGCCGTCAACCCAGACATCAGCGCTTGCAGCCCTATTCCCGAAACATTAGGCTCCTCCTGGGCACATCCCATACACTAACCGGCCTCCCCTTCCACCCTCGCTCGGAAGGGGCTCCCGTCTTGTTTCATCTGCTTCGCCTTTGTAGTATCAGTTGATTAGTCTGCGTCCATCCCGGCCGCAGACCTTCCATAGATCTCAAGAAAAGGGGGGCCTTACCTTTAGGTGACATCACATGGTAACATCTGACGCTCGAGGGTCTTCAAGAGGCGCGCCCTCACCATCCGCCTGAATTACCCACGTAGGCTACCGCCGGCCGATGGCTAGGGTGATCTCCGGGACGCCCAGACCGACGGTCAACTCAAAGGATGCGATGACGAATTCCGACTCCTCTTTCTCCAGGATGGTGTTTATGCGCTTCACCTTATGAGTGACGTTCACAATGAGTTCGGCGAGTTTCTCGTCGCTCACCATCTCCGTGGCAGCCGTCTTGGCCTTCGCGGCCCTCTCTTTGAACCCCGTCAATAGTTCGCCAACTCTGTCCTGGGCCGCTTTCTCATCCCCCACTACCCCAGTTGCCGCCTGCTTCGCCTGCTCGGCGGCCTCTTTGAACCTGTCCAGGAGCCCGCCGACCTTGTCTTGAGCCATCTCCACCCCTCCTAGTGAGCTGCAGTGATTTTGCCTCTAAGGCTAGTTCAACGACCTGCTACGCTCTCGCTACTATGCGAACTATTTGATGAGCGTTGATACCATAATACTCGTCCTGGCTGCGCGGGTCAATTCCCCGTCTGGTATGATCGTCGAGTGTCTCTACCGTCTCTACCTGCCCCTAATCCTCAAGAACTACGGGCCGCAACCGCAAAAGAAAAGGGGTGAGCCACCCTTAGGAGTGGCCCACCCTCTTTCCCAAAGAAGTCGTATCTACCGCTTGGTGTATTGAGGAGCCTTGCGCGCCCTCTTGAGGCCCGGCTTCTTCCTCTCCTTCACCCGGGGGTCTCGGGTCAGGAAGCCCCCCTTCCGCAGGGTAGGCCGGAGTTCGGGATCAGCCTCCAGCAAGGCCCGGGCTATCCCGTGACGGATAGCCCCCGCTTGGCCACTGATGCCGCCACCGTTCACTCGCACCGTAATACGAAACTTGCCTTCCATCCCTGTGACCACCAACGGCTCCTTCAGATGCAAGAGGTCTATCTCTCGGGAGAAATGCTCCTCCGCCGGCTTCTCGTTGACCACGATACCGTTGCCCTCGGGGTAGAGTCTAACCCGTGCCGTGGCGCTCTTTCGCCGGCCAGTGCCGTAGTAATATCTCTCTGCCATAACGCCTCCTACAACTCCAACTCCTGGGGGTTCTGGGCCTGGTGAGGATGGCTCTCCCCCTCATAGATCTTCAGTTTCCTCATCATGGCTCTTCCCAAACGGTTATGAGGCAGCATCCCCCGGACCGCGAGACGGATAACCCGGGTAGGGCGCTTCCTGAGCATCTCCGCCAAGGTAGTACTCCGCAATCCACCGGGGTAGCCGGAATGGCGGTAGTAGATCTTGTCCTTCAGTTTCTTGCCCGTCACCCGGATCTTAGCCGCGTTTATCACTATCACGTAATCGCCGGTGTCGAGATGGGGGGCGAAATAGGGCTTATGCTTGCCTCGCAGGATCTTAGCCACCTCCGAGGCCAGTCGCCCCAAGATCTTCCCCTCTGCATCTACAACATACCAGCGGCGCTCTATATCCTCTGGCTTTGTAGCATAGGTCTTCATATCGCATACCGCCGGGGATAACTCACCCTAGTGAGGCAGAGCCCATGGGCGGGGAGGAGATCTCTCACCCGGCTCCTATCCTTCGCCGCCAAGACCTCTTTGAACCCCTGAGGGCTCACTTCTCCCCGTCCCACAAGGAGCAACGTACCCACTATAGTCCGCACCATCCGCTTCAAGAAGGCGTTGGCCTCGAGATCGATATGGATGTAGTCTCCTTCTCTACGGCAATCGACCTCTAGCACTTGGCGCATCGTGCTTCCACCTGCTCGGGCACGGCCGAATGAGGCGAAGTCATGGACTCCGATCAAGAACCCCAAGGCTCCCTTCATGGCCTCTAGATCTAGCTCCCCCACCCAGTGATAGGCGTAGAGCCGGGATAGGGGCGAGCGCACAGGTCGGTTGAAGATAGCGTACCGATATCTGCGACTCAGGGCGCTCTTACGAGCGTGGAAATCGAGAGGCAGTTCCGAGAGTTCAAGGATCGCTATGTCGAAGGGCAAAAGGGCGTTTAGGGCCCTCTGTAACTCCGAAAGGGACCTCTTCCAACCAGTAGAGAAACTGATCACCTGACCGGTGGCGTGAACGCCAGCATCCGTCCGCCCCGCTCCCACAATTTTAGTTTGCTCTTGCGTCACTGAGGCGAGAGCCTTTTCTATCTCCCCCTGAATCGTTATCTCCCTTTTCTGCCTCTGAAAGCCAGCGTAGCGCGTGCCATCGTATTCCACCACCGCCCCAAGGTGCATTTTGCTACTCGACCAGCTCCAAAATCACCATGGGCGCAGCGTCCCCCAAGCGGGGACCCAGTTTCACCAGCCGTGTATACCCTCCTGGCCGCTCTTGGTAGCGAGGAGCGATCTCGTCAAAGAGCCCTTTCACTATCTGGGCATCGGCGATAGTGCGCAACACCTGCCTCCGGGCGTGGAGATCCCCTCGCTTGGCCAGGGTTATCAGCCTCTCCGCTTCCCCTCGCACAGCCTTAGCCTTGGCCTCGGTGGTGCGGATCCTTCCGTGCCGAAAGAGTTCGGTCATGAGGTTCCGGAAGAGGGCGCGCCTATGTCCTCGAGAGCGCTTGAGCCGACGGCCGGCCACTCGATGCCTCATGAGGCCGTCTCCTCGATAAGGGCCAAGAACCCTTTCTCGTCCAACGCCTCCTTAAGTTCATCGAGGGACTTCTTGCCGAAGTTCCGGATAGCCATCATCTCCTCGTCCCCCTTCTCGAGCCTCTCCAGGATCTCGCCCACCTTGGTGAGCCCTGCTCGCTTCAAGCAGTTGAAGGCCCGTACCGAGAGGTCCAGATCCTCTATCGGCATCTCGTAGATCCGAGGTGGGATCGCCTCTTCGACCTCTTCCACCACCTCCACCACCAAGCCGCCGTAATCGACGATGAGGGCCAAGTGGCGGACCAGGATCTGGGCAGCCGTGCTTAACGCCTCCTCTGGCTGAATGCTGCCATCGGTCCATATCTCCATCACCAGCTCGTCGAAATCGGTCACCGGGCCGACGCGGACACGCCCCACATGGTACGCCACCCTCCGCGCCGGGCTGAAGATGGCATCCACCGGCAACTCCCCGATGGGTAACTTCCCCCGCTCCTCGCTGGGGGAGTACCCCCGACCCCGTTCCACAACCAACTCCATCTCCAGATGAGCCTCATCGGAATCGAGCCTCGCCAGTTTTAGGGCCGGGTTGATGATCTCCACGTCGCTGGGACACTCTATATCCCCGGCGGTAAGCACCCCTTCTCCCCTCCTAGATACATAGAGGCGCACTGGGGCATCGGTGTGAAGCCTAAACCTGATCTGCTTCACGTTCAAAATGAGGGCCATGGTATCCTCTTTGACATGAGGGATGGGCGAGAACCCATGATGGATGCCATTAACTTTGATAGAAGTCACCGCCGCTCCAGGCAAGGAAGAGAGAAGCACCCTCCTTAGGGAATTGCCCAAAGTGATACCGTATCCTGTCTCCAGCGGGCCGATGACGAACTTCCCGTAGTTCTTAGAAGAAGCCTCACTCTCTACTTTGGGAAGAACTAGATCCAACAAGACTACAACCTCCTTTTGAGAGGATTACCTACTATAATACTCCACAATCAACTGCTCCGAGAGAGGGATCTCCACATCATCCCTAGATGGGAAAGCCAAGACCCGTGCCGATAGGGTTTCCTCGTCCAGGCTCAACCATTCAGGAAGAGGCCTCTCTCCTAGCCTCTGGGTCACATCCCGAAAGTAGGCCATCTCCTTGGATCTCTCTCGCACCGCTATCTCACTGCTAGGGCGAACTAGGTAGGAGGGGATGTTTGTTTTCCGCCCGTTGACGCTGAAATGGCCGTGGCGCACCAGTTGTCGAGCCTGGGCTCGGGAAGAGGCTAGGCCTAAGCGATAGACGACATTGTCTAGCCTAGTCTCGAGCATCATTAGGAGGTTGAGACCGGTGAGCCCCGGGCGTCGATCGGCCTCCTCGAAGTAGCGGCGGAACTGTCTCTCCAAGACACCATAGATCCGTTTAGCCTTCTGTTTCTCCCGCAACTGCGTCCCATATTCCGATACTCGTCGCCGGAATTGCCTCCGCCTACCGTGCATGCCCGCCGGGTAAGGCCGTCGCTCCATGGCACACTTAGGGGTGAAGCACCGTTCTCCCTTCAGAAAGAGTTTCTGCCCCTCTCGACGACATAACTTACATACCGGCCCTCTATATCTGGCCATCATACCTCCAAAGTAGGAAACCCTTCGGTTAGACCCTCCGCTTCTTGGGAGGCCGGCAGCCGTTATGGGGGATGGGGGTCACGTCGGTTATCGAACTCACCTTCAACCCTGCAGCCTGCAAGGAGCGAATGGCCGCTTCCCGTCCCGGGCCTGGCCCCTTGACCAAAATGTCTACCTCCCTTACCCCATAATCCATCGCCTGCTTAGCCGTGGCTTGGGCCGCCATCTGGGCAGCGTAAGGGGTGCTCTTGCGGGAGCCTTTGAACCCTACTGTCCCCGCGCTACCCCAGAAGAGCACATCACCGGCCTGGTCGGTGAAGGTGATGATGGTATTATTGAAAGTGGCATGGATGTGGGCCTGGGCGTGCGGTACGTTCCTCTTCTCCCGCCTCGGCTTCCGCCGTGTTGTCTTCCTGCGCACCATTTGTATCTCCTTTCCACCGAGCCATGAAATAGAACTAGCCTGGAGCCAAGAGAAGTCCTTACTTCTTGGCCCGAGCAGCCCGGCGACGGCCGGCCACCGTCTTTCTGGGCCCCCGCTTGGTGCGGGCGTTAGTCTTAGTACGCTGCCCCCGAACCGGGAGGTTGTGCCGATGGCGAATCCCCCTGTAGCAGCCGATCTCTTGCAGTCTTTTTATGTTCTGGGTCACCTCTCGGTGAAGATCGCCCTCCACTTTGTACTCTTTATCGATAATAGAGCGGATACGGGCGACCTCATCTTCAGCCAGATCCCTCACCCTAATGTTTAGATCCACCTTCGCCCCAGCCAGGATCTTCTGGCTGGAACTCCTGCCGATCCCATAGACACGGGTCAACCCGATCTCCACCCTTTCGTTGCGGGGCAGATCGACCCCTGCGATCCTAGCCATCTCCTACCTCCCCCCTCACTTTCCCTGCCTCTGCTTATGCCTTGGGTTCTTGCAGATCACCCGCACAACCCCTTTGCGCTTCACGATTTTGCAATGCTCGCACCGAACCTTCACCGATGGTCTAACTTTCATATGAATCACCCCTACAGAACCGTCAAAATCTCCGGCTCCCCTTCCCTAATGGCAATAGTATGTTCAAAGTGGGCCGAGAGTTTCCCATCGTCGGTGACCACCGTCCAGTTGTCGTCTCGGACTCGGGTGAGATAGCCACCAACATTGACCATAGGCTCCAGAGCCAGGGTCATCCCTGCCTTTAAGGCCGGCCCTCGACCAGACTGCCCGAAATTCGGCACCTGGGGGTCCTCATGCATCTGTCGTCCGATCCCATGCCCTGTATACTGACGCACCACCGAGTAGCCCCGAGATTCGGCATACTGCTGGATAGCCCAAGAGATATCACCCACATGCAAACCATCCCGGGCCTGGGCGATACCGGCCAAGAGCGCTCCCCTGGCCGTGGCGATCAGATCCTTGGCCTCATCGCTTATCTCTCCCACTCCCACAGTCAGGGCCGCATCCCCTTGGTAGCCTTTATAGATCACCCCGATGTCCAGACTCACGATACCCCCTTGTTTCAGGATGAGCGGCCCCGGGATGCCATGGACCACCTCCTCATTCACCGAGACGCAGAGGGAGGCCGGAAACCCCCGATACCCTTTGAAGGAGGGAACCCCCCCTTTCCGGCTTATAAACGCTTCGGTTAGAAGATCCAGTTCTCTCGTGGCCATCCCCGGCCTAATCCGCTCCTCGAGATAGGCCAAGGCTTGGGCCACGATCCTGCCCGCTTCCCGCATACGGGCTAACTCCCAGGAACTCTTGAGAACGATCATGGAGACAGAGAGAGGGCTGAAAGGATCCTTCCTTGAACGCCTTCTATCCCCTGCTCCCCATCGATCTCCGTCAAGAGCCCCTGGCGGCGATAATGGTCTATGAGGGGAGCGGTCTCCTCACTATAAACCCGAAACCTTCTTCTCACCGTCTCTTCTCTATCATCGGAGCGCTGATAGAGATCTCCGCCGCACTTATCACACACCCCCTCCTTTTGAGGAGGGTTGAAGAGTATGTGGTAGTTGGCTTGACATCGGCGGCAGGTCCGCCGGCCAGATAACCGCTCGATCAAGGTGCCCTCTGAAACCTGAATGAGGAGTACCCTATCTATCTTTTTCCCCCTCTCAGCCAGGATACCCTCCAAGGCCCGGGCCTGCTCTATGGTGCGGGGGAAGCCATCGAGGATCACCCCTTGGGCGCAATCGGGCTCCTTCAATCGCTTCTCGATCATGGCGTTGGTCACCTCGTCGGGGACCAAAACTCCACGCTCCATATATGATCGAGCCTTTTTCCCCCATCCCGTCCCCTTCTTCATCGCTTCACGGAAGAGGTCACCCGAGGCCACGTGAGGTGTCCCTAGCCTTTGAGAGAGCAAGGCGGCCTGAGTCCCTTTCCCAGCGCCTGGTGGGCCCAGGAGGATGAGGTTCACCTCAAGAACCCCTCATAGTGGCGCATTAAGAGTTGGGCCTCCAGTTGCTTCATCGTATCTATCACCACCCCCACCACAATCAAGAGCCCGGTGCTGGTGATGATCATGGTCTGCATGGGAGTCACCCTGGCGGCGAAATAGGGGAGCACAGCCACCGCCCCCAAGAAGAGCGCCCCGGCCAAGGTGATCCTTCTCAGCACCCGGTTTAGGTATTCCGCGGTGCGAGCCCCGGGCCGGATGCCAGGGATGAACCCACCCTGACGCTGCAGGCTCTCCGGGATATTCTGCTGTTGGAACATGATGTCGGTATAGAAGTAGGTGAAGCCCACCACCATGAAGAAATAGAATGTCCAATAGAAGACCCCCTGGGTATTTAGAGCGTTGACGATCCCCGTAGCCACCCCCGAGATGAAGGCGTTATCCACATACTGGAAGTAACCAGCGATCACCCCGGGGAAGATGAGGAGGGTGGAGGCGAAAATCAGGGGGATCATCCCCGCCGAGTTGACCCGCAAGGGGACATGGGTGCTCTGCCCGCCGTATATCTTAGTCCCCCGGACCCTCTTTCCGTACTGCACGGGGATCCGCCTCTGTCCCTCATAGATGACGACGATGCCCGCCACGGTGATCACCCCGATGACGGCGAAGGCTATGAGTCCCGGGACGTTAGTGCGCAGATCCCTCCCTACCTGCTGGGGGATGCGAGCCACTATACCCCCGAAGATGATCAAAGAGATGCCGTTCCCCACCCCCTGCTCGTCTATCAGTTCTCCCAGCCACATGGCGAACATGGTCCCCGCCGTGAGAGCGGAGATAGTGGCCAGGGTAGGTAAGAGCGCCTCCCCGGAGAACCCCCAGTTGCTCAAGACCGGGGGGGAGGTGCGGGTGAGAAACGCAGCCTGACCGACTGCATTTAGGGCGGCTAAGGGCACGGTCACAAGATGAGTATACTGGTTGATCTTCTGCCTACCCGCTTCGCCCTCTTGGGCGATCTCTTGCAGTCGGGGGATCATAGGCATGACCAACTGCATGATGATAGTGGCCGTGATGTAGGGGTAGACCCCCATAGCCACCACCGAGAAGGTGGACATCGCTCCCCCGGAGAGCATATCGAAGAGACCCAAGAGTTGACTCTGTCGAAAGACAGTGCGGAGGGCATCGGCGTCCACCCCCGGCAAGGGGATATGGGCCGCCAAGCGGTAGACCACCAGTATCCCCAGGGTGACGAATATCTTCCGCCTGAGATCCGGCAATTTGAAGGCGTTGAGCACCGCTCTTATCGTCTCCATGGCTCGCTACCTCCTACCACGCACCCACTTGAACTCCAAAACCTCGATCTCGCCCCCCGCGGCCTCGATCTTCGACCGAGCAGTATGGGAGAAGGCGTGAGCCCGAACGGTCAAGGGCTTCTCTAGTTTCCCTCTCCCCAGCACCTTAACCGGGAGAGTGACCGATTTGATTATTCCGGCCTCGACTAAGGCTTGGGGGCTAATTTCTGTTTCCGCCTCGAACCCCTCGTTCAACCTCTCCACGTTCACGATAGCGTACTCTTTCTTGAAAGGATTATAGAAGCCCCGTTTCTGAGGCAAGCGCCGCACCAGGGGCAACTGTCCCCCCTCGAAATAGGGTCGCACGCCGCCACCGGAGCGGGCTTTTTGCCCCTTGGTTCCCCGGCCAGCGCTCTTGTCCCCTCGGGCCACCCTCTTTCTCCTCTTCTTGGCCCCTTTCGGAGGACGCAACTCATGGGGTTTCACTGCTCAGCCTCTATCTCCTCGACTTTCACCAGATGACTCACCTTATGCACCATCCCTCTCAGGCCGGGAGAATCTTCCCTCTCCACCCGATCTCCCAGTCTCCTTAGACCCAAGGTCCTGATGGTATCCTTCTGCCGCTGGGAGTAGCCGATACTGCTCTTCACCCAGGTTATGCGCAGCCTTTTAGCCATCAGCCACCCCTTGCCCAGTGAGGCAACACATGCTCCTTCGGTTTGCCCCTTCTTCTAGCCTCTTCTTCCACGCTCTTCAGTTGCCGCAACCCTTCGAGGGTGGCTTTTACCACGTTAAGGATATTAGCGCTCCCCAACGACTTGGAGAGGATATCCTTTATCCCTGCCGCCTCCACTACGGCCCGAACCCCTCCCCCGGCGATCAGTCCTGTCCCCGGGGAAGCGGGCTTGAGAAGAACTTTAGCCGCCCCGTATTTAGACAAGATTTGGTGAGGGATGGTCGTCCCCACCAGAGGCACCTCGATCATAGATCTCTTAGCCCTTTCGATCCCCTTGCGGATCGCCTCGGGCACCTCTCTGGCTCGGCCGACGCCTACCCCTACCCGGCCTCGGTGGTCGCCCACTACCACCACGACCCGAAAGCCGAAACGGCGTCCTCCCTTCACCACCTTCGCCACGCGAGTGATGTGGACTACCTTCTCTTCGAAAAGTTCCTCTTCCACTAGGCTCCCCCCTAGAACTCTAGGCCGGCTTCCCGCGCCCCCTCTGCCAAGAAGCGTACCCTTCCCTGGTACCTGTGGCCGCCTCGATCGAAGACCACATTGGTCACACCTCTGGACTTGGCTCGGCGAGCCAAGATCTCCCCTACCAACCTGGCCTGTTCCCTCTTCTTCAGGCCCTGGAGTTCGTTTTTTAGTTCCTTATCCAGAGTGGAGGCGGAGGCCAAGGTATGCCCTCGGGTATCGTCGATGATCTGGGCGTAGATGTGGCGAGCGCTCCTGAAGACGCTGAGCCGAGGACGCGTCTCTTTCCCCTCCACCTTCTTTCGCACCCGCCGGTGCCGCCGAAGGCGAGCCTTCCTCTTGACCTCGCTCCTTTCCATTAGAAGCCTCCGATCTTGCCCGCCTTCCCAGCCTTGCGCCGCACCTGCTCGCCCGCATACCGGATCCCCTTCCCCTTGTAGGGCTCCGGCTTTCTAACCGCCCTGATCTGGGCTGCTATCTGGCCCACCAACTCCTTGTCCACCCCCTCCACAGCGATCTGTTTTGCCCCCCTACCTACAGTGATGGTTATCCCTTCTGGGGGAACTATCTCCACAGAATGGGAATAGCCTACATTGAGGACCAATTTCTGGCCCTCTGTCTGGGCCCGATAGCCGACCCCCACGATCTCCAGTTCCTTGCGGAAACCCTCGCTCACCCCTTGAACCATGTTGGCTAGAAGGGCTCGGGTAAGGCCGTGTAGAGAGCGATGCTGGCGGTTATCGGTGGGCCGGCGAACGACGATCTGCCCCTCCTCCAAGGAGATGGTCATGTCGGGGTGGAAGAGGCGAGTAAGTTCCCCCTTGGACCCCCTAACTGTGACCCGGCTATCTTCGATCTCCACCTGGACGCCGGCCGGCACCTCGATGGGCATACGCCCTATCCTAGACATCTACGACCTCACCAGATATAACATAAGAGTTCGCCGCCTACCCCCAACCGTCGCGCCTCCCGGTCGGTCATCACCCCCCGGGAGGTGGAGAGGATAGCGACCCCCATGCCACTCAGCACCCGAGGGATCTTGTCCGCTTTGGCGTAGATCCTGCAGCCTGGCTTAGAGACCCTTTTCAGCCCCGTGAGTACCGGCTCCTTATCCTCCGTATATTTCAACCAGACCCTTATTACGGGCTGAGGCTTATCCTTGGTCACCTCGAAGCTCTCGATGTACCCCTCCTCCTGGAGGATCTTTGCCAGGGCGATCTTCGTCTTGGAAGCGGGCACCAACACCCATTCATGTCGAGTGGCGATACTGTTACGTATGCGGGTCAACATATCAGCGATAGGATCGGTACTCATATGATGGCTCCCTATATCTTACCAACTTGACTTAACCACTCCTGGGACCTTGCCCTCCAGGGCCAAACGACGGAAACAGATGCGGCAGAGGTTAAAACGACGCATATAACCCCGAGGCCGGCCGCAGAGCATACAGCGGTTCCTCACTTGAACCTTATACTTTCTCTTCTTCTCCCTGGCGATCATCGACTTCTTAGCCACAGCTCTCTCCCCTCGCTATGGGCGTTTGAAGGGCATCCCTAAGAGCCCTAGAAGTTCCCTGCCCTCCTCATCGGTCTTAGCCGTGGTGACGATGGTGATCTCCATCCCTCGCACCTTATCTATGGAATCATAATCTATCTCCGGCCAGACCAACTGTTCCTCCAGACCCAAGGTGTAGTTCCCTCGCCCATCGAAGGAATCGGGCGAGACCCCTCGGAAGTCCCTCCGGCGAGCAAGGGCCACGTTGCAAAGGCGGTCTAAAAAATCGTACATCCGGTTACCCCGTACCGTGGCTTTCAGCCCGATGGGGTGCCCAGCCCTCAACTTGAAGCCGGCGATCGACTTTTTGGCCCGGGTTATGACCGGCCTCTGCCCGGTGATGGTAGCCATATCCTGGGAAGCGGAGTCCAGCACCTTAGCATCGTCCTTCCCCTCTCCCAAGCCGATATTGACTACGATCTTCTCCAGGCGAGGCACCTCCATCAAATTCCGGTAGCCGAGCCGCTTCATCAGGGCGGGGACGATCTCCTCTCTATATCTCTTCTTCAGCCTAGGTACGATCTCTGCCATCTTCAGTCGATAGGCTCTCCACACTTCTTACAGAGCCGGGACTTCTTCCCCTCCCCATCGATCTGGAACGCTACCTTGGTCCTTTGGTTGCAACGAGGGCAGACCAGGGCCACATTGGAGAGGCGCAGGGGGGCTTCGAATTCTATGATCCCCGCCTGGGTGCGCACCCGACCGGTAGGCCTTTGGTGGCGTTTCACCAAATTAACACCCGAGACCACCACCCGCCCTTCCTTAGGGAGTAGGGTACGCACCGCACCCCTCTCCCCTCGAAACTCCCCGGTGATGACCTCTACCGTATCCCCTTTCTTAATGCGATTCATCGGTCTGTGTCCTCACAGGCTCCTCTGGAATCTCCTCCCCGTATCTCCAAAACCATGCTTTCTGTAGAATTCATGGGCCCGACGGCGACGATGAGCGCATACCACTTCCTTCATTCGACAACCCTTCTCCCCAGCCCTCTTCACCGCCCACTCCAGAAGGGCAGAACCGACCCCCTGCTCTCGCTGCCTCCCATCCACTGCGATCTCCTCCAGCGCTGCTGCAAGCCCGTCATTGAGCGCCAAATGGTATCTCAGGGACAAGAAACCTACTATCTCACCATTCAGCACAGCGGCTTGCAACTCCATCGCCGGATCGGACAGCAACTGGAAGAAGAGTTCTTCAAACGATGATTCCTCGAAATACCGAGTCTCTAGTTGTCTCATCAAGGCTAGCATAGCCTTAATATCCTCCGGTTTGACCTCCCTTAGCGCTGCTTGGGCAGACACCTCACAGCACCTCCGGCGCGAGAGAGACTATCTTCATGAAACCCTTATCCCGCAACTCCCGGGCTACGGGCCCGAAGATGCGGGTCCCTCGGGGGTTCTTATGCTCATCTACCAACACAGCCGCGTTCTCGTCGAACTTTATATGAGAACCGTCAGGGCGTCCATACTCCTTGGCCGTGCGGACGATAACCGCCTTCACCACATCGCCCTTCCGAACAGAGCCGGAGGGGATCGCCTGCTTCACCGTGGCCACGATGATATCCCCGACGCCTCCATACCGTCGCCTGGAGCCGCCTAGAACCCTGATGCACAGGATCTCTCGGGCCCCGGTGTTATCGGCCACCTTGAGTCTGCTCTCCTGCTGGATCACCCCGTTCCCTCTCCTGATACCGATCAACTTGACAGGGGGTTTCCCCTACCCGCCGGGTCACTCTTTTAAGATCTCCTCCACTACCCACCGCTTCTCACGGCTCAAAGGGCGGCTCTCCTTGATGCGCACCATATCCCCTACTTGGCAGGCGTTTGTGGCATCGTGAGCCTTGAACCGCTTTTTCACCCTCATCGTCTTCTTGTATAGAGGGTGTCGACGTAGCCTCTCCACCTCCACTACCACCGTCTTATCCATCTTATCGCCTACTACGCGACCGACCATACTTCTCTTCCGCCCCCTCATGCTTCCTCCTTGGAGCCGAAGAGTTCCCTTTCTCTCAAGATGGTCTTGGCTCGAGCGATATCTCTCTTCACCTGGGTCAAGCGGTTGTGATCACTCAACTGTTTGGTCGCCAACTGGAAGCGGAGGTTGAACGCTTCCTCCCGTAACCGTTCCAACTCCTGTTCCAACTCCTCACTGGTGAGGGCGCGCTTCTCGCTAGCCTTCACTTGGTCACCTCGATCCAAAGAGTGAATCCGTCTTTGCGATAAACTGGGTCTTCAGGGGGAGTTTATGGGAAGCGAGACGCATCGCCTCTCGGGCCGCCTCCTCTCGCACTCCGGCGATCTCAAAGAGGATCCTCCCCGGCTTAACCACAGCCACCCAGTGGTCCACGCTCCCTTTGCCACTCCCCATCCTGGTCTCCGCTGGCTTCTTGGTAACTGGCTTGTCGGGGAAGACACGGATCCAAAGTTTTCCCCCCCGCCTGACGTGACGGACGATAGCCCTTCGAGCCGCCTCGATCTGGCGGCTGGTCACCCAGGAGGACTCCAAAGCCTGTAAACCATACTCCCCAAAGTTGATCTTGTTCCCTCGAGAGGCCTTGCCCTTTCGTCTCCCCCGATGGGCTTTTCTATACTTGACCCGCTTGGGCATCAACATGGCCCTGGCTCCCTACGTGGGGCTTCTGGTAGCACCTCGCCCTTGTAGACCCAGACTTTTATCCCTATCCTTCCCAGGGTGGTGAGAGCCTCATCTTGAGCGTAATCGATGTCGGCCCGTATGGTGTGCAAAGGGACCCGCCCTTCCATCACCCACTCGCGCCGGGCCATCTCCGCGCCCCTTAGCCGGCCGCTACAGGCTATCTTTATCCCCTCCACCCCCAGCCGCATAGCCCGGCCCATCGCCTGCTTCATAGCCCTCCTGTGGGAGATCCTCTTTGAGAGTTGAGCCGCCAGGCTCTCAGCGATGAGATGGGCATCGATCTCTGGATGCTCCACCTCCTGGACTTCGATGCGGATCCTTTTGCCCGTCAACTCCTCCAGTTGACGACGAAGGGCGTTGACGGTAGTCCCTTTGCGGCCGATCACGATACCCGGCCTAGCCGTGTGAATGGTCAGCGAGACCTGATTGGGAAAGCGCTCGATCTCTATCTTGGAGATGCCAGCCCTCGACAGCTCTTCCCGAATCAGAGCCCGTATAGCCAGATCCTCCTTCAGGAGAGCAGCGTATTCTCGCCCCTCGGCGTACCATCGGGCTTTCCAGTCTTTGATGATCCCCAGTCTAAACCCTTCTGGATGTACCTTGCGGCCCAAAACTCCTCCTTCCCCGACCTACTCCCACTCGCTGACCACTACGGTGATGTGAGCCGAGCGTTTCAAGATGGGCTTCGCTCGTCCCCGAGGCCCTGCCCGCCACCTCTTCAAGCGAGGGCCATCGTCGGCCGTGATCCGAGCGATGTACAATTCATCGGCGGAAAGGCCGTACACATCCTCCGCGTTCGCCGCCGCCGACTTGATGGCCTTGGCCACCGGCTTAGCCGCCGCTTGAGGCAGAAATCTGAGATAGGTTAAAGCCTCGTTCACCCCCTGACCACGAACCATATCCGCCACTCGCCTCACCTTCCGGGGAGAGGTGTGAACATATTTAATTATCGCCCTGGCCTCGATCCCCATCTACCACTTCTTTCTGATGCCAGTGGATCTCTCCCGAGAGGTGTGTCCGTGGCCGCGGAAAGTCCTGGTAGGGGCAAACTCCCCCAATTTATGTCCTACCATGTTTTCAGTGATGTAGATAGGCACATGACGACGCCCGTCGTGGACGGCGATGGTGTGCCCCACCATCTGAGGAAAAATAGTAGAGGCTCGAGACCAGGTCTTTATCACCCACTTATCTCCCGAAGCGTTCAGGGCTTCGATCCTCTTCAGCAGTTTGGGATCCACATACGGTCCCTTCTTCAGCGAGCGAGCCATGCCACTATCCTCCATCAATATCGGCTAACGAAGGCCGACTCTAAGCCCTCTTCTTCCCCCGCCGCTTCACGATCCACTTGTCCGTAGCCTTGCGCCGCCGGGTCTTCTTGCCCAGGGTGGGCTTGCCCCAGGGGCTCTTGGGCGAGGGCATCCCGATGGGGGCCTTGCCCTCTCCTCCGCCATGGGGGTGATCTCGGGGGTTCATGGCCGAGCCTCGGGTGGCAGGCCGCCGCCCCAGCCAGCGGGCTCGACCGGCTTTTCCCAAACTCACATTGCCCCAGTCGGTATTTCCCACCTGGCCGATGGTGGCCATACACTGGGTATGTACCAACCGCACCTCCCCGGAGGGCAGGCGGATATGGGCATAGTTACCCTCTTTGGCCATGAGTTGC
>Ga0209979_1000474_pt1 | contig 55022 bp, 49 predicted proteins | sample AnhtaG_FD_183114 | JGI IMG/M metagenome (GOLD analysis project Ga0209979, IMG submission 183114) | Deep subsurface microbial communities from Anholt, Denmark to uncover new lineages of life (NeLLi) - Anholt_01485 metaG (SPAdes) (version 2) | ecosystem: Environmental > Aquatic > Marine > Oceanic... | reverse complement strand
TAACTACATGAGGGAGCGTGGTCGTCCTGGCGGTCCCAACATCGCCTTCGACCTTCCTACCCAGTGCGGCTACGACTCCGATGACCCTATGGCCCGTGGTGAGGTGGGAAGGGTAGGGGTGGCTGTGGATACGCTGAGGGATATGGAGGTGATCTACGAGGCCTTTGTCGGTGATCGCGACCTCGACCGGATCGCCTCCAACTTTACTATAAATGCCCCTTGCAACATCATCCTCGCCATGTATTTCGCCCTTGCCGAGAAGAGGGGCATCTCCCTAGATAGACTTAGAGGGACACCACAAAACGACATCCTAAAGGAGTACATCGCCCGAGGAACCTACATCTTCCCCCCGAAGCCCTCGATGAGGCTGATCAGAGACACCATTACCTTTTGCACCGAGCACGTCCCGCTGATGAACAGCATCAGTATCTGTGGCTATCACATGAGGGAGGCCGGTGCCACTGGTCCCCAGGTTTTGGCCTTTACCTTCTCTAATGCTATAGCCTATGTCAAGCTGGGGTTAGATGCTGGGCTTGAGGTGGATACCTTTATCCCTCGCCTCACCTTCCTCAGCTTTGGTGGGAGTATGGAGTTTTTCAACGAGATCGCCCTTCAAAGGGCGGCACGGCGGATGTGGGCCAGGATCATGAGGGACCGCTTTGGCTCCAATAACCCTAGGTGTTGGATATTGCGCCAGGCGGCCGCTGCCGCTACCGGGGAGGTGAACAAAACGGTGCAGCGACCCCTCAACAACTTCATCAGGGCGGTGATCGGCGGTGTGGCCTCCTCTCTTTCCGGAGGAGGTCCTTTCACTGGGTTCCCCTACGATGAACCCCTGGGGCTGGGGCATAGCATGGAAGGCTGGCAGCTAAATATAGATGCGATGAGGATCCTCCTTCACGAGGCGAAGCTTTGTGAGGTCAGCGACCCCCTGGCTGGTTCTTATTATGTGGAGTCTCTCACCGACCAGATCGAGGAGGAGGCATGGAGGGAGATGGAGAGGATCGACGCCATAGGTGGTGCCGTCGCTGCTATAGAGAAGGGTTATATGCAGCAGGAGATCGCCAAGAGCGCCTATCGGTTCCAGAGGGAGGTGGAGAGCAGGGAGAGGGTCATTGTTGGGGTAAATCGTTTCATCGGGGAGCATGAGCTGGAGGTTACGACCACCAGGCTGGTGGAGCACCCCTATGATCCGGTGAAGAGGGCTGAGGCTGAGCAGAAGCAGATAGCGAACCTGGCAAAGGTGAAGAGGGAGAGGGATAACGAGAAGGTTAAGGCATGCCTCAAGCGGCTGGAGGAGGCGGCCAGGGATGAAAGCCTGAATACGATACCCCCGATTCTGGAGGCGGTAAAGGAATATGCCACCCTGGGGGAGATGTGCCGCGTTTTGAGGGATGTATTTGGGGAATATCAGGCATATAAGGTGCTGGCCTAGCTCGGGGAGATAAAGGGGAAGGCCCTCCTTGGTGGAGGGGCTGATGGGATAGAGAAGCGGCAGCAGATGCAGGGTTTGGCTCAGGCGAGGACCAAAATGGAGAAGACCGATGGGTAGCGGGCTAACTGATGGCGCAGTTCTGGCGGGGGTGGGCGTGACCGTTGTCTTCGCCACCCTGGTCATCTTAATGGCGGTGATCTTGCTCATGGGCAGGGTCTTTCCGGAGAAGGTCCAGGGGCCAGTTGCCGCCATGGAAGGGACGGAATCAGTCGTTTCCGAGGAAGGCGAAGGCCCCCCCGAGGGGCAGGTGGTGGCGGCCATTGCGCTGGCCCTGAGCCTGGCGCAATCGGAGTCAGGTCGGCCGGGGCTAAGGGAGGGTGCCCCGCCAGCACGCCGAACGAACCTCTGGGCAGCCTATGGCAGACAGCAAATCATGGACTCTAGGGGAAGGACAAGACAGAAGTGGTAAAGAGCTTCAGGTTGGTGGTCAACGATAGGGAATATACGGTAGAAATAGGCGATCTATCTCATTCACCCCTAACGGTGGTGGTCAACGGCGAGACCTACAAGGTCGAGGTGCAGGCGGAGCCCACCGGCTCCCCTAAGCCGGCAGCTTCGGTGGTGAGGGAAGCCGGGCCGGAGCGGAAGGTGGCTGAGCCTCCGGTCGCCCCTAGGCCCAGGGTCGAGGTTGTTGCCGGTGCTGTGACCGCACCCTTGCCGTGTAAGGTGCTGCAGATCAAGGTGAAGGAGGGCGATCGGGTTAAAAGCGGGGATGTGCTCTTTGTCGCCGAGTCCATGAAGATGGAGATCGCCATACCAGCGCCCGGGGATGGTGTAATCAAAGCCATCCGGGTGGCGGTGGGGCAAACGGTCAGGCAGGGAGAGGTTCTGGCTGATATGGAGTAGGGAGCAGCCAAATAAGTGGACTGGTCAAGTCTCTTAGAGGGGTTCAAAGGTTTAGGTGCCGATCCAGGCACCCTCCTTATGTTGGCCATTGGTGGCGTGCTTATTTATTTGGGCATCGCCAAGAGGTTTGAACCCCTCATCCTTATCGGGATCGGTGTAGGGATAATCCTGGCCAACCTGCCCCTGGGAGAGCTCGTCAAGCCAGCCACTGAGGGGGAAGCGGGCGGTCTTCTCTGGTATTTCCAAGAATATCTCCTGGTCACCGAGATCATACCTTTGCTAATCTTCCTCTGCCTGGGGGCCCTCACCGATTTTGGGCCCTTGCTGTCAAACCCGCGCATCATTCTCCTGGGCGCTGCTGCCCAGCTGGGCGTGTTCATAGCCCTGCTCGGGGCTATAGCGCTTGGCTTCGACCTGCGGGGGGCGGCAGCCATAGCCATAATCGGCGGGGCGGACGGGCCTACCACCATCTATGTGGCGACAAAGATGCAGGAGATGGGGGGGCCCATAATCCTGGGGGCGGTGGCGGTAGCCGCCTATTCCTACATGGCCCTGGTTCCCGTAATCCAGCCACCCATCATCAGGCTCCTCACCACCAAGGAGGAGAGAAGGGTGAGGATGCCCTACACCTTTCGCCCGGTCTCCAGAAGGACAAAGATCATCTTCCCAATAGCTTTGGCCGTTGTCGCCGGGATAATAGTCCCCAAGGCAGCACCCCTTCTCGGCATGTTGGCCTTCGGCAACCTCCTCCGCGAGAGCGGCGTGGTGGAGCGCCTGTCCAGCACCGCCCAAAATGAATTGATGAACATCGTTACCATCCTCCTCGGGCTCACCGTGGGTTCGACGATGCCGGCGGCAGTATTCCTCCAGTGGGGCACCATACAGATCTTCCTGCTGGGGCTCGGCGCCTTTTGCTTCTCCACCGCCGGTGGCGTACTCCTCGGCAAGTTGATGTACCGTTTATCGGGAAAGAGGATAAACCCAATCATCGGCGCCGCCGGGGTATCGGCCGTTCCCATGGCAGCCAGGGTTGCCCAGTCGGAAGCCAGCCGGGAGGACCCGGAGAACTTTCTGCTGATGCACGCCATGGGCCCGAACGTGGCTGGTGTTATTGGCACGGCCACGGTGGCAGGGGTGCTCATAGCCCTGGTGCCCGGGCTGATAGGTTAGGCCCGATGCCGGCCCAAGACAGCCGATTTTCCTCGCCCATGCCCTGGGCGCTAGCGTTGCCGGGGTCGTTGGCCTGACACCGTCGCTGGCATGCTGGGTTACTTAACATAATGGAGGTGAACCTTGGCGGAAGAGGTGCTTCTCGTAGAGAAGGAGGAAAACATCTGCACCCTCACCATCAATCGCCCCCAGAGGCGAAACGCCCTCAGCCCAGAGGTGCTCTATCGGCTGGGGGATACGTTTGACGCCCTGAAGGATGACAGGGATATTAGGGTGGTGGTGCTCAGGGGCGCCGGGGACAAGGCCTTCTCTTCAGGGATCGATCTGGGGGGTGGACTAGCGGGTCTTGAAGAGGTACGAAGGGGTGACCCCATCGAATATGCCATGGGGAGCGTCGTCTCCTACCCCCACCCGGTGATTGCCATGATCTATGGCGCTGCCATGGGCTCCGGCTGCGACCTGGCGGTGAGCTGCGATTTGCGCATCGCCGCCGATACGGCAAGGATGGGGATAAACCCGGTGAAGCTGGGGCTGGTCTATGCCCCCAGCGGCATTCAGCGCCTCATCAATGTGATTGGGTTGCACCGGGCAAAGGAGCTTTTCTTCACCGGGAGATTCATCGATGCTCAAAGGGCAAAGGAGATCGGGCTTGTGAACCATGTGGTTCCAGCGGAGGAATTACTCTCTTTTACCTATGCCCTGGCTCGGGAGATCGCTGACAATGCCCCGCTGGCGGTGAGCACCACCAAGACCATCTTCAACAGGCTGCTTAAGTATCAGGGGCTGAGCGCTGAGGATGAGGCTGAGATCGCAGCCCTGAGGAACATGGTGGAGAGGAGCGAGGATGCAAAGGAGGGCCTTAGAGCTTTTGCTGAGAAGGGAAAACCTAAATTTATCGGTAGATGAAAAGGGATTGGGGGAGGGATTTTAGGGATGGCAAAGAAGGACTATGTTTTCCGCTATAAACTGGAACCCAAAAAGGAGGCCCTGTATCCAGACCCTCTGCTGGAGATGATCAGAGCCCAGCTTGAGAATATCCTCAATATTGTCATCCCTCTAGAGGGGCAGCGGGAGGTAAAGATCGACGGATTTAAGCTGCTTAGGGACAGGGAGAGGGTATATAAGATATTCAGCAAAGGGCAAGAATTAGGCGATTTCCTTCAAGAGCGCTACCTCTGAGAGTGGGCGGGGGTGATGTGAAATGAACTCCTTTCAGGACATAAAGAATGCCTCTCTATACGAACCAAGGATAGAATTCATTAAAAAACAGCTGGAGAGCCTCCTCGCCGTGGTGGATCTGGAGAAAGAGGGAAGGATCGTTGAGGTGGATGGCTTTCGGCTGAAAAATCTCAAGGACTGGCTGGTTCCCTCCTCCTGTGACCCCATTGAGGTCTTCGAATATGCGGGAGGTCGCTGCGATTGCGATTGCCTCTTCTGCTACAACAAAGGAAATCCCCCTTCGCTGGCTTTGGGCAACTTGAGAAGACCTCCCGGGGAGGAATTTGAGGAGATGAGGACGAGGATCGATTATTTTTTCCCAAAGGCGGAATCCAGCTTATTCTCCAGTCTGGGCGAGATCTACGAGGTTTCGATCCACCCCCATTTTTTGGAGGTGCTTCGGCTACTTAGGGAGAAGACCACGAAGGTATTTCGGATAACCACCAACGGTAAGACCCTGACCCCTGAAGTCATCTCCCGGTTGGCGGGGCTGAAGCCGGTATATCTCTACCTGTCCTTGAACAGTGCCTCCCCCTCCCGCCGCAGCAAGCTGATGGGGGACAGGGATCCCCAAATCGCTATCGATTCCCTTCCTTTGCTTAAGGAGGCGGGTATTCCCTATGCCGTGGTAATCGTCCCCTGGCCTATGGACTCCGTTGGCGAGATGCTGGACGACCTCGGGGCTACCGTTGCCTACGCTGAGGAGCACGATGCCCACCTTGTGGGGGTCAACCTCCCCGGCTATTCGAAATATTTCTCTCAGGAGAAGCTCTTTGACCTCGATGAGGTCTGGTCGGCGACCGTCTCCCATGTCAGAAACCTCAGAGAGAAGACCGCTTGCCCCATCGTGGTCATGCCCAGCATGTACGAGGAGAATCTTTACGAGGGGCGCAAGAACCTGCCCAGGGTCATCGGTGTGGTGAAGAATTCCCCCGCCGTAGGAGCGGGGCTTGGCATGGGGGATCAAATCCTGGAGATAAATGGCATTTCAATAGCCAGCAGACCTCAGGCGAGGGACCTTCTTTTCATCCTTCAGCGCAGTGAGAATCGCGAGGCCCATCTCGGAGTCGAAAGGGAGGGCCGCACTCTTCAGTTGAGCCTGAACCTGGAGGATTTCTCTTACCCCTATTCCAGGGAGAGCGATAATCACCTGGGAATCATCTTTATGGGAACGGGGCTCAGGCGGAGCTATCTGGAGAGGCTCAAGGAGATCATCGATTCTTACAAGGCGAAGCACGTCCTTTTCCTTTCCTCGATTCTGGTGAAGCCCACCTTCGAGCAGTGCCTTGCCGAGAGCCACCTCTTCGGCGATTTGGGAATCGATATCCAGGTGCCGCGGAACAACTTCTTTGGGGGCAATGTATTTATGGGCGATCTCTTGGTGGTTCAGGATTTCATCGACCTCATCAAGGAATATCTGGAGAGGAACAGGGTGAGACCTGATTTGATCGTCATTCCTTCCTCCCCCTTCAACTTAGGGCAATGGGGCAGGGACCTGACGGGAAGGGTTTACTTGGACATCGAGAGGGAGGTAGGGATTCCGGTGGAGCTTCTGGAGTGCGCCGCTATATATGATTAGATATTGAACAGGAAGGTGATCACATCCCCGTCTTTGACGATGTAGCTCTTGCCCTCAGCGTGGAGTAGGCCCCTTTTTCTCCCCTCAGCGACGCTGCCGCACTTCACCAGATCGTCGTAGCCAATGACCTCGGCCCTGATGAAGCCCCTTTCCATATCTGAGTGAACCTTTCCTGCTGCCTTCACTGCCGTGGTGTCTCGGTGGATGGTCCATGCTTTTACCTCATCGGAGACCACGGTGAAGAAGGAGATCAGCCCCAATAGATCGTAGGAGAGCCTGATCATGCGATTTAGCGCTGTCTCCTCCAATCCCAAGGCGGAGCGGAACTCCTGAGCATCGGCATCGCTTAGCTGGGATAGCTCCATCTCTAGCTTGCCGCAAAGCACGGCAACCTGACATTGAGGGCGCCGGTATCTCTCCTGCCACTCCTCCTCTAAGGAGGGCGCTTCAGGGAGCATTTCCTCTCCGATGTTAAACACCAAAAGGAGCGGCTTGGCGCTGAGAAATTGGTAGTTTAAGATGAGCCTTTTCTCGTCCTCAGTTAGTTCTTGCTCTCTAATTGGAATCTCGCTTTCTAGAGCGTTCTTGATCCTTGCCAAGAGAGCCTGCTCCTTCGAAAAAGCCTCACGCTCCTGCTGCTTTGCCGCCTTAAGGGAGGTCTCTATTTTCTGCAATCTCTTCTCGATAATGGAAAGATCGGAGAAGGCAAGCTCGAGGTCCAGGATGGCGATGTCTCTCCCTGGGTCGATGCTGCCCTCGATATGAGGCACCTTTTCATCCTCAAAGGCGCGTACCACATGAAGCAGGGCATCCGCTTTGCCAAGATGGGCCAGGAACTCACCGCTGAGCCCCCCTTTAGGGGGCGCGACGACATCGACATAGCGCACCTCTGCGGGAATTCTCCTCTCCGGGTGAAAAATCTGGTCCAGAACATCAAGCCTGGGGTCGGGCACCTTAGCCATTCCTACGTTTGGTCCTGTGGTGGAGGGGGCGTAAGCGCCCGTCTCCGCCTTACCCCTGGTCAAGGCATTAAAAACCGTTGTCTTGCCACTTTTCGGCAGCCCAATAATCCCAATCTCCATTTTTCCACCCCACTGCCAACCAAGGCTATCATACCATATTCTTGGCGGGGGCTCTAGCCTGATGTTGAGGCATGCGCTAGAATAGAGGGCGAAAAAGGGGGGAGCGGTTGCTCTACATACTTTTCGGTGCCGATGATTTCTCCATGCGAGAGGAGCTGGAGAAGATCAAAGAGGGCTTAGGTGATAAGGAGCTATTGGCCTCCAACATCACCGTTTTTGAAGGGCATCAGTTGAAGCTAAGCCAGTTGGTCGATGTCTGTGGTGCGATGCCCTTCTTCGGTTCCCATCGCCTTGTCATCGTCGAGGGGTTGCTTGGTCGCTTTGAGGAGGGCCAAGGGCGCTCTCTTAAGGACCTGGTAGGTGGAATGCCAGAGACTACCGTGCTCGTGCTCATCGATGGCCAGATAAAGAGGGATAACCCTTTGCTCAAGGAGCTTGCCCCCCAGGCAAAGGTGAAGGAGTTCCCCCTTTTGAGAGGGGCTGCTTTGCATGGGTGGATCCAGAGGCGGGTGGCGAAGGGAGGTGGCACCATCTCCCCCCAGGCGGTGAGGCTGCTTGCCGCGCTTGTTGGGGAGAACCTGTGGGTTTTGGCCAGTGAGATCGAGAAGCTGCTCCTCTATACCTACGGGCGGCGCATCGAGGAGGGGGATGTGAGGGAGGTGGTGAGCTACGCCCGGGAGGCAAGCGTTTTCACCATGGTTGATGCCCTTATCGAGGGCAGAGCCTCCACGGCGGCGCGACTACTGCACCAGTTGCTTGAGGAGGGGGCAACGGCACCCTATCTTCTGGTCATGATCACCAGGCAGCTTCGCCTTCTGGTTCAGGCAAAGGAGCTTACCCTGAAGGGAGTGCCTGCCTCTTTGATTAAGGATCGGCTGGGCCTAGCATCGGATTACACCTTGACCAAGGCGCTGCAGCAGAGTAGGCGCTATTCTATGGGGCGGCTGGAGCAGGTCTACCGAAAGCTCCTGGAGACGGATCTAGCTATCAAGAGGGGGATATGGAAGGGAGAGCTTGCCCTTGACCTCCTCGTTGCTGAGCTATGCGCTTAGATTCTGCCCAGGTTTGCCACCCTAAACCTTCCCTCCTTTAGCTCGGCAATTAGCTCTTGGAGGCTAGAGATTCTCCTCTCAAAGAAGGTGGCGCAGCGACCGATGTCCGAGATTTCATGGGCATCGCTCGCAGCAATGCCTCTCAGGTTTAATTTCTCGCTCATCTCCTGGGAGAAGGCGTTTTCCTTCTCCGAACCCCTACCATTTAATACCTCGATGGCATCTGCCACTTCGAAAAGGGGGTTTTCGCAGGCTCTGGTGAGCGCTGGATAGTATCGCTCATCTTCGGGCTCTGCACTAATGGGGAAGTGCCTGCGATAGGGGTGAGCCACGATGATGGCACCGCCAGCCTCATACACTAAACGCCTCACGAAGGAGGCGTGATGCATGCCAAAGATGTACCTCTCCAGCCCAAAGACCAGTAGGTGTGCCTCCTCGGTGGTTATCTCCACCCCGGGAAGTACGAGGAAGTCATGCCTTTGGCAGAGCTCCCTTATCGCCTCGTCATCCCAGAACCAATCGTGCTCCGTTAGACAGATAGCATCGAGACCGGCGCGCTTGGCATAGGTGATAAGCTCCTCAGGCTTTAGATAGCTATCATCTGACTTGGGCGCAGTATGGGTATGTAGATCGATGAGCATTCTTTCGAACTAGGAGATTGTCTCTGATAAGCCCCAATCTCTTTTCTCTTCCTGACTTGGCTCATGCTTACTCTAGATCTCTCTAGCGACGCGAAAGCCCCCCTCGATGGCTTGGGCAATTCTTTGGACCTCGACGCAGTCTCCTATAGAGTAGAGGGCAGCAACCTTCCCCTCCAGGTTTTGGGCGAGCTCCTTATTTGGTTTAAGCCCCACGGCAAGCACCACGCTGTCTCCCTCGAAGAACTCCGCCGCCCCCTCTCGGCTAGCCCTCACCCCTTTGTCGGTTATCTCCACCACGTTCACCCTGGTCTCCATCCTTATCCCAGCGTCTCTCAGCCTCCCGAGAACCACCCATCTAGTGGTGCGCCCGATGTCAGCCCCTACCCTTTCCAGCATCTCGAGGATGGTTACCTCCTTGCCTTTTTCTGCCAGGAAGTCGGCGGTTTCACAGCCAACCATGCCCCCGCCAACGACGATAACCTCCTCTCCCACCTCTTTTTGCCCGCTCAATACCTCCACTGCCGTGGCTACATTATCCCGCTTTACCCCGGGCAGATCGGGAATGGAGGGGCTGGTGCCGGTGGCTATGATGACGACCTCAGGCTTTCCCTCCTCGATGGATTTGGCGCTGACCTCTTCACCGAGCCTAACCTTAGCGCCGCTTTTCCTAAGCTGGGTTTCTAAATACCTGGTCAGATTGCTGACCTCCCATTTATAAGAGGGCACGGAGGCGAGGAGAAGGTTTCCTCCCAGTCGATCCATCTTCTCAAAAAGGGTGACCTCATGTCCCCTTTTTGCCGCCACCGCCGCCGCCTCCATCCCTGCGGGACCGGCGCCCATGACAAACACCTTTTTCGATCTTTTCGCCGGCTCGATGGTGTATTCTGCCTCCCTTCCCGCCCTAGCGTTCACGGCGCAGGACATGGGGTTGCCCTCCATAAGCGAATCGAGGCAGTGACCGCAGGCAATACAAGGTCTAATGTCATCGAATCTTCCCTCCCTCGCTTTATTGGGAAGCTCCGGGTCGGCGATGAGGGGTCGAGCCATGCCAATAAGGTCAGCCTTCCCCTGGGTAAGGATCTCCTCTGCCAGAATGGGATCGTTAATTCGGTAGGCGGCGACCACGGGGACATCGACCACCTTTTTTATCTCCTCGGCGATGTAGACGAAGGCGCCCCTGGTGACTGACATATGGACAAGGGGCTTGGGGCATTCATGCCATCCCGCTTGGATATTCAGGCAATGAACACCAGCCTTCTCCAGTATGGATGCCAGCTTTTTGGAATCCTCCAGAGTGTGTCCTCCCTCCATAAACTCATCACCTGAGATGCGGCAGATAATGGGATAATCGGCTCCTGCCTTTCTCTTGGAGGATTCGATGATCTCAAGAAGGAATCTCATCCTATTCTCCAGGCTTCCCCCGTATTCGTCGCTGCGCTTATTGGTGCAGGGGGAGAGGAAGCGGTTGATCATATATCCAATTCCACAGTGAAACTCTATGGCATCGAAGCCAGCGTCCCTCGCCCGGCGTGCCCCCTCACTGAATTCATCCACCATCTGGTGGATCTCCTCTGAAGTAAGCGCCCTTGGCGTTGGGCCGCGGCGAGTGGCCACCTCTGAAGGGGCCACCTCCTCTGTAGGAGCACCTTCCTCCTTGGCCCAATAGTACTGAAGACCGATCTGGGCAGCGATCTTTGCCCCCTGGGCGTGAACTACATCGGTGAGCTGGCGCAGACCGGGGATGAAGCGGTCATGATATATCCCCGTCATTCCGGGCAAAGGCCTGCCCAGGCTGGAGGGCATAATAATGCCCGTGGTTAAGAGGGCTGCGCCTCCCCTTGCCCTCTCGGCATAGAATGTCTTAAGGCGCTCGGTAACTATGTCATCGGCCCCGTAGCCGGTCATTACCGCCAGGAACACTATCCTGTTCTTCAGCTCTAATTTCCCCACTTTGATCGGCTGAAACAGGTTCTTTAACTCCGTCATTCTCCCTCCTTTTTCCACCTGGATCATCTTTTACATGCTATCTGACTACCGAGGCGGGGTCAATATACTACCGCCCCCTCACCAGGGACCAAAGGGTGCGTAGCGGCCTTAGCTTGATGAAGGCGGTGGGCAGCTCAAGCTCCTTTTTCCCACAAGCCGTGGACATGTTCACCCAGTCCACCGTGGCCTTAATTTGGGACAATTGCTCCTTCTGGCCCGAAGCAACTATGTCATCGATGCGGTGGAGCATCTCCAGGGCGGTGTTTATGCGATCTTCGCTGGCTTCAGCCATTTCCTTTGAGATGGAGCCATGGCTTGCCTTCAGGCGATTGAGGCGCAGCAACGCTTCATAGGCGGTGAGGGCGATCTGGTGGCGGTCGAGCCACTCTGTTTCGTAGTTGAGGGTGTACTTCCAGCTTGGCTCAAGCAACGCCTGGCGATGCTCCTCCAGCCCACGGAAAAGGAGGCGGTAGCCGTAGCGCTCTGGGTGTTCGAAGGCCAGGCTGCCGGGCTCGAGGAAGGGAGAGAGAGGAGCAATGAAGGGTGAAACTCGCTTGTCTCCCTGAAATTTCTCTAGCAGGAATCCACAATAGTCGATGGTATCCATCACCGACTTTGGGGTCTGCTTGGGCAAGCCGATCATAAAGAAAAGGTCTACTCGGTGGCAGCCTGCCTTAAGGGCACCCTCTATCGTTTCCTCCAGGGCATCGTTGGAGTAGTGCTTGCCCACAGCCTCCCTCACCTCAGGGTCATGGGATTCCGGGGAGATTTCGAGGCAGAACCCGGGGCAAGCTTCGCCCATTCTTTTCAAAAGATCTCCGGAGGCGGGGGTGAACAGCTCTAGGATAAGCTGGTTTTTCTTTCTCTCCTCGCCCAAAAGTTGGAGAAGGCGGTGGGCATAGCCCTCCCCTGCTTGTCGGATGTCGCCAAGGATGAAGATGGGACCCCTGGTAATGCGGCTGATCCTTTTCACATCATATGCCACTGCCTCTGGAAGGCGAAAGGCGGGACGGTGTCGGTTGAACATCTGGCGGAAGGTGGCGGCGGAGCCACCGCAAAAGATGCAGTTTTGGGTGCAGCCGCGACAGGTGAGCACCGCGGTGATCGGATAGCTCAGCCACCGCTGGAAGGGGAGGTAGTTGGCAAGACCGCGGTATCTTAACGCCGATTGCACCGTGTGGTCGTAGTAATGAACCATTAAATCGCCAAGCTCATTGGGGACGTAAGATAGCGGGTTTTCGTGCACCTCCCCCTCGTCATCTCGCCAGGCAAGGTTAGGCACCGCTTCGGTCCCCCCCCCCTTTAGGATGCAGTCCATTAGCTGGCGAAAGGGCTCCTCCGTGGTGTCGCCTCGGAGCACATAGTCGACCTCGGGATAATGGAAAAGCTCCTTATAGTAGCAGGAGGCGGAGAGGCCACCGATAACCAATTTTGCCTTGGGGTGATGCCTCTTTACCATCCGGCCTATCTCGATGGCACCATGGGCATGGGGGAGCCAGTGCAAATCGATGCCGAAAACAGGCGAATCAAGGCTCTTAACCAGCTTTTCGGCATCAAAATCTGGGTCGCGGAGCATGCGAACTGCCAGGTTGACGATGCGCACCCGGTATCCAGCGCGCTCCAGATACTCAGCGATGCTGGTAAATCCTATGGGATACATCTCAAAAATGGGGGAGGACGGAATGAGGTCGCTGATCGGGCCATAGAGTATGGTCTTATTACGAAAGTCGTAAACGGTGGGTGGGTGAAGCAAGATTAGGTCTGGCTGGGTCATAAGAGTTGCTCCTTCAATGATAATATCCAACTTCGAGGAGCAGGTCAATAGTGGGCTTTCCTTCCCAGGCAGCGTATGGTATTATATTAAAAAGGAGAGGGCATTTGCTGGGGAACTTTGGCTATATCGGAATTTTTCTCATCGCTGCTCTCGGTTTCACCATCTCTATCATAACACTCCCCATCCTCCTCAGGCGTTTCCGCATCGTCCCCAAGAAGCCCAACCCGGTGAAAAGCTCCACCTATGAGTGTGGCATGGATACCGTGGGCACGTCCCGGGTTCAGTTTAACTTCCGCTATTACTTCTATGCCCTGCTCTTCGTGGTCTTTGATATACAGGTGGTCTTTCTCTATCCCTGGGCCGTAGCCCTCGGTGAGCTCAAGCTCTTCGGGTTTTTGGAGATGCTTGCTTTCTTCCTGATTTTGGTCGTCGGTTTCCTCTATGCCTGGAGGAAGGGGGTTCTGGAATGGAAATAGAGGGGATGCCCTATGTGAGCGGCGATCTCGATCGTGCCGAGGGCGCCGAGATCGAGTCCCTTATCAAGGCCTCTCGGCAGCCTTACCCTGACGCTGTCAGTTGGATGGAGGAGGAGATTGAGAGGAATGTCCTGGTTACCTCCATCGATCACCTCTTAAATTGGGGCAGGCGCTCCTCAGTCTGGCCGGTGATCTTTTTTCCTGCCTGCTGCGCCTTCGAGTTCATCGCCACCGCAGCATCTCGCTTCGACATCTCCCGTTTTGGCATGGAGATTTTGCGGGCCTCGCCGCGCCAGGCGGACCTGATGATCGTCGCCGGGACGGTTACCTGGAAGCTGGCCCCGGCCATCAAGCGAGTCTATGACCAGATGCCCGAGCCGAAGTGGGTTCTAGCCATGGGGTCATGCGCCATCAGCGGCGGAGCTTTCCGTGATTCCTATAGCGTGGTGCCCGGGGTGAACCGTATTGTCCCTGTGGATGTTTATGTGCCAGGGTGTCCGCCACGCCCTGAGGCACTCCTCCACGGGATAATCATGTTGCACCAGAAGATCGATAAAGACACCTTTTTGAAGAAGAGGTAGGATGACCACGCCGCTTTCCGGTCGAGATGTTGCCCGGCAAATAGGAGAGCACCTCCGCGATGCCGTCACCGATTTCGATGAAACCGCTGTTTTTGTCAACGGCGAAGCCCTTCTTGAGGTGGCGCGCTTCCTCAAAGAGAACTCCGAGCTCGACTTCGATTACCTCGCCGCCATCACCGCTGTGGACTTTTTCCAATATTTTGAGGTTATATATCATCTAACCTCCATCAAATATAACCATAGCATTGTATTAAAAACGAGGTGCTGCACCAGAGAAAGCCCCACATTGCCCTCGGTGGTCAGTCTATGGCGGGGCGCCGATCTTCAGGAGCGCGATATCTACGACCTGATGGGGATCGCCTTTGAGGGGCACCCCAATCTGAAGCGCATCTTCCTTTGGGATGGGTTTCAGGGACACCCTCTGAGAAAGGATTATCAAAGTGCCACTTAAGACCGAGCCGGTGATGATCAATTTCGGTCCTCAGCACCCCTCGACCCACGGGGTGTTTCGGATGAGGATAACCTTCGATGGCGAGGTGATCGTCGATATGGAGCCCATCTTTGGCTACCTTCATCGCGGCATCGAGAAGCTTGCCGAATCGCGCACCTACACCCAGAATATCCCCTATACCGATAGGCTGGACTACCTGGCCTCGATGTCGAACAACCTTGCCTATGTAATGGCGGTGGAGAAGCTGGCCGGGATCGCTGTCCCCGAGCGTGCCGAGTATCTAAGGGTGATCATGGCTGAGCTGATGCGCATCGCCAGCCACCTTATCGCCGTTGGCGCCTTATTGAACGACATGGGTGCTTTCTTTACCCCCTTTATGTATATGTTTCGAGAGCGGGAAAAGATTCTGGACCTCTTTGAGATGGTATGCGGGCAGCGTCTCACCTATAACTATATGCGCATCGGCGGGGTCAGCCACGACATCCCTGAGGAGTTCCTGCCGGCAGTGAAGAGGTTTATCGATGAGATGCCTGGCTTCGTCGATGAATACGATCAACTGCTTGCTGAGAATGAGATCGTGCTGGCGCGCACTAAGGGGGTGGGCATTCTCCCCGTGGAGCTTGCCATCAATGCCTCGGCGAGCGGTCCCGTGCTGCGAGCCAGCGGGGTAAAGTGGGACATCCGCAGGGCCGACCCCTACTCGCTTTATGATCGATTCGATTTCGAGATCCCAACGGGCAAAATGGGCGATGCCTATGACCGCTACTGGGTGAGGATTCAGGAGATGAGGCAGAGCACGCGCATCGTAAAACAGGCCATGGGGCAGCTCCCCCAGGGTGAGGTTCGAGCCAAGGTTCCGCTTACGCTTAGGCCGCCCAAAGGGGAAGCCTACGCCCGCATCGAGGCTCCCAAGGGGGAACTGGGCTTCTACCTGGTTAGCGATAACTCCCCCAACCCCTATCGCTTTAAGGTTCGTGCCCCATCGCTGATAAATCTCACCGTGCTCCGAGACTTGTGCCTGGGCTGGAAGCTCGCCGACGCTATAGTCATCTTTGGCAGCATTGACATCTGTATGGGCGAGGTGGATCGCTAGTGGGAATCCTTGAGCAATTCCAGCAGTGGCTTTTGAATTACTGGCCCTCCTGGGCGGCCTATCTGGTGCCGCCATTGGTTGCCTTCGCCATCCTCTCTACCTTCATCCTGACTGTGGTGATGGCTTTTATCTATATCGAGAGGAGGGGCGTAGGACGGTTCCAGATTCGCCGTGGTCCCAACCGGGCAGGACCTTTTGGGGTCCTCCAGCCGGTGGCCGATGCGATAAAGGTGCTGATAAAGGAGGACATCATCCCTGCCAGGGGGGATCGCTGGGTTCATTGGCTTGCCCCGATCATCGCCTTCATCCCCGCCTTGATGATCTTTGCTGTGATACCCTTTGGCCAGGGAGCGTTCTTCGCCGACCTTAACGTTGGCATCCTCTATATAATCGCCATCTCCTCGCTGGGCATCATCGGGGTTTTCATGGCGGGCTGGGGTTCCAATAACAAATATTCCCTGGTTAGCGCCATGCGCACCGTGGCTCAGATGATAAGCTATGAGATCCCCTTGGTGCTTTCCATTATAGGCGTGCTCATCATCACCGGCTCGCTTTCCATGGTGAGCATCGTTGAGGGGCAGCATGTCCCCTTCCTTTTGCTCCAGCCCCTGGGATTTCTGATCTTCTTTATTGCGGCCGCCGCTGAGCTCAACCGCACCCCCTTCGACCTCCTTGAGGCGGAGTCCGAAATCATCGCTGGCTACCACATTGAGTACTCGGGAATGAAGTTTGGCCTCTTCTACCTCGGCGAGTATACCCATACCTTTGCCATCTCCGCCATTGTGACCACCCTTTTCCTCGGTGGATGGAGTGGCCCCTTTCTGCCCCCCGCTCTCTGGTTCCTGATCAAGGTTTTCTCGGTGTTTATCCTTCTTTTCTGGCTTCGGAGCACCCTGCCCCGGTTAAGGGTGGATCAACTGATGGGATTTGCCTGGAAATTCCTCTTCCCCCTGGCGCTGATAAATGTCTTTATCACCGGGGTTGAGGCCATTATCTGGCCCGCTTTCCCCTGGCAGCTCATGTTCCTCAACATCCTGATTGCCGCCGCCCTGATCGTCCTCTGGTCGGGCTTCTTTAGGGTGGCGGGGGAAAGGGTGAGCTTTAGAAGATACGGTCGGGGCATTGCCAAGGGGATGGCGCTCACCGGGGAGCATCTGTTCAGGCACCCCATCACTGTCCAGTATCCAGAGCAGAGGCTCAGCGTTTCCAAACGGGCGCGGGGCAATCGACTTATCAGGGATGATATGAAGTGTGCCCCCTGTGTCTGGGCATGTCCTGCCGCGGTGGATGCCCATGGCTATGTCGCCCTTATCTCCCAGGGCAAGTTCAAGGAGGCACTTGAGCTCGTCAGGCAAAGTCTTCCTTTCCCAGCCATCTGTGGTAGGGTTTGCACCCACCCCTGCGAAGCAGCGTGCAATCGGTGCAAGGTGGATGAACCCATCGCTATCCGCGACCTCAAGCGCTTCGTGGCTGACTATGAAATGAGGGTAGGGGAAGAGGAGATAACACCTGCCCTGCGAACCAAAGAGGAGAGGGTGGCTGTTGTTGGCTCAGGTCCCGCAGGCTTAACTGCCGCTCATGACCTGGTCAAGATGGGCTATGGGGTGACCGTCTTCGAAGCGCTCCCTATCCCTGGCGGGATGCTGTCTGTAGGTATTCCGGAGTATCGCTTACCTAGGGAGGTAGTTCAAAAGGAGATCGAGGCGATTCAAAAACTCGGTGTTGAGCTAAAGCTGAGCAGCCCGGTAGGCAAAGATGGCCTGACCTTGGAGGCGCTTCACAAGCAGGGCTATAAAGCAATTCTTGTAGCTGTGGGTGCCCATAGCAGTATGAGATTGGACATCCCCGGTGAAGAACTTGAGGGGGTGTATCACGGTGTTTCCTTCCTCAGGGACGTAAACCTGGGTAAAGAGGTCTGGGTGGGGGAGCGGGTAGCCATAGTTGGCGGGGGTAATGTGGCGATCGACGCTGCCAGAACAGCTCTCCGACTTGGCGCTAGGGAGGTAGTTATTGTCTATCGGAGGTCAAGGCAGGAGATGCCAGCCAGTGAGGAGGAGATAGAGGAGGCCGAGCATGAGGGGGTCAAGATCAATTATCTGGCGGCGCCTGTGAGAGTCCTGGGCGAGGGGGGAAAGGTAACAGGCCTGGAGTGTATTCGGATGGAACTGGGCGAAGCTGATGCCAGCGGTAGAAGGCGCCCCATACCCGTCAAGGGCTCTGAATTTATCCTCGACACCGACATGCTCATCCCAGCCATCGGTCAAACCCCTGACCTTTCCTTCCTGCCTGGGGATCACAAATTCCACATCACAGGTAGGGGAACATTTGATGTTGACCTTGGCTGCCTGGCTACTAATATACCTGGCATATTCGCCTGTGGGGATGCGGTAAGCGGGCCAGCGACGGTGGCTGAGGCTGTAGGGGCCGGAAGCAGGGCTGCCATCGCCATTGATCGCTATCTCCGTGGCGAAGAACTGGAGTTAGCAGAGGAAGGGCTGCCCCTAAAGGCGGTAGAGATTGAGGATATGGATATTAGCGACATAGTGAGTAAACATAGGCAGCCAATGCCCCGTCTTCCCCTTAAGGAGAGGATCCCTGGATTTAAGGAGGTAGACCTTGGCTTCTCAGAGGAGATGGCTATAGAAGAGGCCGATAGGTGTCTCAACTGTGGTGTTTGCGCTTGGTGTCGACAGTGTGAAAAGGCGTGTCCCTTCGGAGTTATCAGAATAGCACCGGACCACACCCAGGAGGGGAAGCTGGGGGTGGCGCGGTTTGACATCGACCTTGGAGAATGCATATTCTGTGGTCTGTGCATTGAGACATGCCCCGCCCACAGGCTCTATTTAGAGAGAATCTATGAGGCAGCCACTTACCGCCGCGGAGACCTAGCGCTGGATAAGGAGGGGCTGAGACCATCTCCTTTGAAGCAGCCGAGCTCCTATGCCCGACCCGAGCTTGAGCCGACCTTGCCCAAACAGACCCTTCTTTTAGACCGCACCAAGAGGGGGCGCTAATGGAAACGGGGATTGCTATATCCTTCTGGATTTTGGCGGCGCTGATCATCGCCTCAGCCTTGGCGGTGGTTTTGTTGCGCAATATCTTTCACGCCGCCCTCTTCCTGGTGCTCTGCTTCTTCACTATAGCCGGGATCTTCGTCATCCTGAGCGCCGATTTCCTGGCTGCAGCTCAGGTTCTTATCTATGTAGGCGCTATTGCAGTGCTAATTATCTTTGCCATTATGCTTACCAGGGAGACTCAGCGGGGTAGCCCCTCAGGAAGGTTGCGGCTTCCCGCTTTGATGCTGGGGCTTTTGTTTCTCGCCACCATGGTGTTTGTGGTGGTGAGCACCGACTGGCAGGTCATCAAGGAGATTCCCGATGAGGCAACCACATCAGCCATTGCCCAGGCCCTTTTTAGCGGGGAGGAGGGCTTTGTCCTCCCCCTTGAAATAGCGGCGGCGCTTCTCTTGGCGGCGATAATAGGAGCTATTGTGCTGGTCAGGGAGAGATAGATGGTTGTTGGTCTTGAGCACTTTCTAATCCTTTCTGCGATCCTCTTTTCCATCGGACTCTATGGCGCTCTAGCGAAGCGAAACGCCGTGGTCATCCTGATGAGTATCGAGATCATGCTCAATGCGGTGAATATCGCCATGGTGGCCTTCTGGCGTTATATTGCCCCGGTGCTGATGACGGGGCAGGTCTTTGTTATCTTCATTATGGTGGTCGCTGCCGCGGAGGTCGCCGTTGGCTTGGCGATCATAATCGCTATCTATCGAAGCAGGGAAACGGTGGATGCGGAGCAGATCGATCTCATGAAGTGGTAGTAATATGCCGCCTGAAGTAGCCTTAGCTATTTTCCTGTTGCCCTTTTTCTCCTTTGTCATCATCTCCTTTGTAATCAGACCCTTCCTCAAAAATCGGCCCCAGCTCAGCGGATATGTCACCATCGCCTCCATCGGTGCCTCCCTTCTTCTTTCTATGTGGGTCTTGATTGAGGTGATCAAGGCTCCGGGGCATGTGCTTCCCATGCCCGACTACCAGTGGCTGGTCGTCGGTGATATTGCAATCCGCATAGGGGTGACCCTGGATTCGCTGGCTGCGGTGATGCTCATTGTAGTCACCTCGGTCAGCCTTTTGGTCCAGATCTACTCCCAGGGCTATATGCATGGCGACCCAGGCTACTCCCGCTACTTCGCCTTCATGTCCCTATTTACCTGCTCCATGTTGGGGCTTGTTCTTGCCGATAACCTTCTCTTCCTCTATCTATTCTGGGAGGGGGTGGGTCTTTGCTCCTATCTCCTCATCGGCTTTTGGTTTCATAAACCTGAGGCGGCCAGGGCAGCAACAAAGGCCTTTGTGGTCACCAGGATCGGTGACTTCGGCTTCTTGGCGGCGATCCTCTTCCTCTTCGCCAAGACGGGCACCTTTGACATCGGCGAGCTTCATCAGCTTGCTCTAATTGGCGCCCTTGGTGGCACGGTGCTCACCTGGGCTGCCATCGGCGTCTTCTCCGGGGCGGTGGGCAAGTCGGCGCAGTTCCCTCTCCATACTTGGCTCCCCGATGCCATGGAGGGTCCGACACCGGTAAGCGCCCTGATCCATGCCGCCACTATGGTTGCCGCCGGCGTCTACCTGGTGGCTCGCCTCTTCCCCATGTTTGCCCACTCCCCTCAGGCGATAATCACTGTAGCTATCATCGGTGGCTTCACCGCCATCTTCGCTGCCACCATGGGCCTGGTGATGAACGACATCAAACGGGTACTGGCCTACTCCACTATCAGCCAGCTTGGTTACATGATGCTTGGTCTGGGTGTCGGAGGCCTGGCGGTGGGCATTTTCCACTTGTTCAACCACGCCTTCTTCAAGGCGCTCCTCTTCATGGGGGCGGGGAGCGTCAATCATGCTACAGGAACCTTCGATATCCGTGAGATGGGCGGGCTGAGAAAGGCGATGCCCTGGACTTTTGCCACCTTCCTCATCGCTTCCCTCAGTATTGCTGGTATTTGGCCCCTCTCAGGGTTCTGGAGTAAGGAGGGCATCCTGGCCCATGCCTGGACGGATCAACCCATATTGTTTTTCTTGGCTATGGCTACCGTATTCCTCACTGCCTTTTACATGTTCCGTGTGTTGTTCCTCACCTTCGGTGGGGAGTATCGGGGGGGCAGTTCCGATGCTCACCCCCTTCGGGAATCGCCCCTGGTGATGATCCTGCCTATGGCTTTATTAGCTGTCCTCTCCGTTATCTCGGGGTGGCTGCCGATAAGCGGATTCCTGGGAGGGGAGTCTCATGGTTTCTTTAGCGCCCTTGCCAGCCCCATGGCTCTGGTGTCGCTGCTATTGGCTGCCCTTGGCATCCTGCTCGCCTATGCCCTTTACAGTGCAAGGTGGCTCTCTGCGGAATCATTAAGACAGACCTTTGCCCCCCTCCATACCTTGTTTTCCCGGAAGTACTGGCTCGACGAGCTTTATGAGAGGGTATTTGTGATGAGGATATTGGTTGATGGGCTTTTCGCCGCCTGCCATTGGTTCGATGACCAGGTTATCGATGGTGCGGTGAACGGCATAGCTGGTGGCACAGTGACCGCAGGTACGGTTATCAGGAGGTTACAGACAGGGCAATTGCAGGCCTATGGGCTTGCCATCTTTATTGGCATCTTGGCTATTGTGGCCTGTTTCCTTATCTTTGGCTAGAAATCTTAATAGCGGGGGGACTTTTGAGCTTTCCCTATCTCTCTATAATCATCTTCCTCCCCCTCATGGGGGCGATTGCCATTGCCCTTCTCCCTCGCGCTGAGCCGAGGCGGGTAAAGCTCATCGCGGCCTTTTTCACCCTATTGGCTTTTCTTCTATCTGTTGCTCTATTCTTCATATTCGATAGGTCTCTTGATGGGCCCCAGTTTGTGGAGCAGGCGTCTTGGATCCCTTCGATCAATGTCCAATATTTTCTCGGCGTCGATGGGCTGAGCCTGCCCATGCTAATCCTCACCACCATGCTTGGCTTCCTCGCCGTTCTCGTCTCCTGGAGGATCGACCTCAGGGCCAGGGAATACTTCGCCTGGCTCCTCGTCCTGGAGACGGGCATCCTGGGGGTGTTTTGCTCCCTGGACCTCATCCTCTTCTTCCTCTTCTGGGAGGTGGAGATCATCCCCATGTATCTTCTGATCTCCATCTGGGGAACGGGGAGGAAGGAGTATTCGGCAATGAAGTTCGTTATTTATACCCTCTTGGGCAGCGCCCTGATGCTGGCCGGAATCCTGATCCTTTATTCCCATGCCGGCACCTTCGACATGGTGGCGCTGGCTCAGATGGGGCTTGAGCCAGCCCTCGGCTCTCTACTGGCCACGGCGATCTTCTTCCTCCTCTTCTTTGGCTACGCGGTGAAGCTACCCGTTTTCCCCCTTCATACATGGCTCCCCGATGCCCATACCGACGCCCCCACCGCGGTGAGCGTGATCCTTGCCGGGATACTGATCAAGATGGGCGGCTACGCCATGATTCGTGTCTGTGTGAGCATATTCCCTGAGACCTCCCAGACCTATGCCCCGCTCCTCGTTGCTCTAGCGGTGGTCAGCGTCCTCTATGGAGCGGCGGTAACCCTGAGACAAAGGGACCTGAAGAGGCTGATTGCATATAGCAGCATCAGCCACATGGGCTATGTGCTTCTGGGCATTTTTGCCTTGAGCCAGGTGAGCATGACCGGCGCCACACTACAGATGTTTAGCCATGGGATTATCACCGGGCTTCTCTTCGCCTTGGTGGGCCTGGTCTATGACAAGACGCACGTAAGGATCATCCCTGAGCTTGGAGGTCTAGCCCGCCGGATGCCGATTATCCTTGTCGTTTTCAGTGTTGCTGGGCTTGCTGCCTTGGGACTACCCGGCACCAGCGGCTTCGCTGCCGAGTTTCTGGTCTTCCTTGGCAGCTTCCGCAGCACTGTGGTCTCTGGCATCCAGATCTACACCATCCTCGGCGTTTTGGGGATTGTGATCACCGCAGGCTACATCCTTTGGATGCTGCAGCGCGTATTTTATGGCCCCCCTAAAGCGCAGTATGAAGGTGTTCTTGATGCCGATAGGTTGGAGAGGTTCACCATCTTCTCCCTGGCGGCGGTGATCATGCTCATCGGCATCTATCCCAGGATATTGACCGATGTCATCGACATGGGCATCTTGCCTATATTTGGAGGATTAGGCTTGTAGGGGCTTTCATGGAAGCGAGAGAAATTATTTTCGCTGTAGGGGCGGTGATCGAGGATGATGGGGGCCGCATCCTCTTGGTGAGGCATGTCCCTGAAAGAAAGGGATTCTGGCAGGGGAAGTGGATCTGCCCCGGGGGCAGGCTGAACCTAGGGGAGGAGATCGAGCAAGGGATAAAAAGGGAGGTGAGGGAGGAGACCAATCTGGAGATACACCTCACCACCCCGCTCGTCCCCTTCGAAAGGATTGTGAAATTGGAGGGGAAGATAACGCTTCATGTTATCTACGTCGATTACCTGGCAAAATTGGTGGGGGGAGAGTTTCGACCTGGCGGCGATGTGGGTGAAGGCATCTGGGTTCGTAAGGAAGACCTCCCCGGGATTTGGGAGGAGCTTCATGACGACACCAAGAGGCTACTGGAGATAGCGAAGGTTGTTTAGTAAGATGGGGAGCGAGCATTGAACCTTTATCTACTGTCACCTGAAATAAGTCTTTGCGCCCTGGCTTTAGTGGTGATCCTCCTCGACCTTTTCATTGGGCGGAAGTGGATTCTGGGTGTGGTGAGTGTTGCCGGTCTCATCGTCCCTGCGGCCTTCACCCTTGCCTTATGGGGAGTAAATGAGACATCCTTTAATGGCATGCTCGTGGTGGATCCGTTCTCCCTGTTCTTCAAGCTCTTCTTCCTGGTGATCGCCGCCCTGGTGATCCTCTCCTCTACGGACTATGCCCATAAGTTCGCTGGCTTTCGAGGGGAATACTACGCCCTGGTGCTTCTCTCCGCCATGGGGATGATGCTCATGGCATCCACCAGGGAGCTGATCTCCATCTATATCGCCCTGGAGCTGACAAGCATCTCCCTTTATGCATTAACCGGCTTCTTAAAAGACCCCAAATCCAGTGAAGCGGGATTGAAGTACCTGCTGCTGGGGGCAGTGGCCAGTGCGGTGTTGCTCTATGGCATGGCAATGGTTTTTGGACTCAGTGGCACCACCCATCTTAATGAGATCGCCGCATCTATTCCGGCAGGGGGACTCTTAGCTAGTCCGGCGCTCCTCATGGGGATTGTTTTGCTGGTGGCCGGCTTCGGCTTTAAGATTGCCACCGTCCCCTTCCAGATGTGGGTCCCCGATGTCTATGAAGGAGCGCCGACGCCGATCACCGCCTATCTTTCCGTTGCGAGCAAGGCTGCGGGATTTGCCGTAATCCTCAGGGTTTTCTATGAGGCCCTGGGACCGCTGAGCCTGGATTGGGGGATTATTTTCGCTGTGCTTGCCGCCATCACGATGACCCTGGGCAATGTGGTCGCCATCGCTCAAACGAACATCAAGCGAATGCTGGCCTACTCCAGCATCGCCCATGCGGGCTATTTGATGATGGGACTTGCCGCGGTCAGCGCCCTCGATCCCGGTACCCTTGGTCCCAGTGGTCCCAGCGCCCTGGTCTTCTTCCTGGCGAGCTACGCCCTCACCAATCTGGGGGCCTTTATCGCCATCATCGCCGTCTCCAACAAGATCGATAGCGATGAGATCGCCGATTACTCGGGGATGGCGAGGCGCGCCCCTCTCCTCGCCTTGGCGCTAGCCCTTTGTCTCATCTCCCTTATCGGTATCCCGCCGACAGCGGGTTTTGTGGCCAAGATCTATATCTTCACTGCCGCGGTGGACTACGGGCTAATCTGGCTGGTGATCATTGCCGTAATCAACACGGTGATTTCAGCATACTATTATCTAAGGGTAGTCAGGGTGATGTATCTCGGCACCCCGCTATCGGAGGAGAGAGTGCCTTCCTCAGGGGCGCTCCGTGCCGCCCTTTCCTTCGCCTGCCTCGGTGTGCTCTTTCTTGGTGTTTACCCCTGGGCGCTGCTGAGAATTGCCGAGACTGCCGTTAGCATCTTTCCTTGACAGTCTCAAGCGGTGATGGTAGACTTCCCTATGCACGCTCTGGTTTAGTCTTTCGTCGATTTGCTTAGGTCCAGTCTGTTGAAGAAAGTGGGCATTCTCTATCAACCCAAGATCGCTGCCGCTGTTGCTCTAGCCGAGGAACTGGCAAGCTTTTTGCCTTCCCTGGAGGCCTCCGTTTGGCTTTGTTCTGCCTGGGAGGAGGGGGAGGCGAAGGCCCAGGTTGAGGGCACAGAGCTGATCCTTAGCGTTGGCGGCGATGGCACTATCCTGAGAGCGGCCCGCGCCGTTGTTCCTTGGTCTGTTCCTATTGTGGGGATAAATCTAGGAAGGCTAGGATTTATGACCGAGCTCAGTGCTGAGGAGGCTCAGCAGAGACTCCCTGCCTTCTTGGCTGGGGAGGGCTGGATCGACGAACGCGCCATGCTTCAGGCGGAGCTGGCGGCTAAGGATTTGACCTTTCATGCCTTAAACGACGTCGTTGTGGGCAGGGGCGCCACATCTCGGGTGGTCTATGTGACGACCATTATCGATGGTGCCCCCTTAACCACCTACAAGGCCGATGGCTTGCTTTTGGCTACCGCAACGGGGAGCACGGGTTACTCTTTGGCGGCCGGTGGCCCCATTCTCTATCCCCAAGCCAAGGAGATCCTGTTGAATCCCCTTTTTCCTCACCTCACTTTCGCCAATGCCTTGTTATTTCCCTCCACAGCCATCGTGGAGCTGACGGTGGGCACCGACCACCAGGCGATGCTCAGTGTCGATGGGCAGATTAACCTTGCCCTGGAGAGTGGCGACAGCATCAGGGTCATGCTTAGCCCCCATGTTACCCGTTTTCTAAGGGCCAGGCCAGCGACCTTTTTCTATAGTAGGTTGATGGAGAGATTGGGGCAGAGATGAAGGTGGAGAAGGCACGCATTGGCGACATACCTCAGATACAAAGGCTGGTTAATTACTTTGCCGATAAGGGGGAGATGTTGCCCCGCTCCTTGAGCGAACTCTATGAGAACATCAGGGACCTCTTCGTGGTTCGGGATGGCGATGAGGTGGTTGCCTGTGCCGCCCTCCATATATTCTGGTCGGATCTAGCCGAGATCAGGGCTGTTGCTGTGGCCGAGGAGATACAGGATAAAGGGGCTGGTGCCTTGCTTGTCCAGGCCTGCCTCGAGGAGACAAGAAGCCTGGGAATCGAAACTGTTTTCTGCCTCACCTATAAGCCTGATTTCTTTGAGAGGCTCGGCTTTCATCAGGTCGATATGATGGAGCTGCCGCGCAAGGTTTGGGGGGAGTGCCAGAGATGTCCCAAGTTCCCCCACTGCGATGAGGTTGCTTTAATATATGAGCCAAAGGCCGTCTTGGAGTCGCCTTGAGTGAGGAGCGAACCTTAGAAAGCAAGCTGGTATATGAGGGGCGTGAGGTCAAGCTTCGCCTGGATACGGTGGTGCTTCCCTCAGGGCGGAAGACGACGCGGGAAGTCGTGGAGCATGTCGATTGTGTCGCTGTTGTTGCCATAGACTCAGAGGATAATGTTCTCCTGGTGCGTCAGTTTCGTAAGCCTGCGGAGAAGGTGCTACTGGAGATCCCCGCTGGGGGCATCGAACCTGGTGAACAACCTATCCAGTGCGCCCTTAGAGAGCTGGAGGAGGAGACGGGATATATTGCCGGGAAGCTGGAGAGGCTTGGCGGCTTCTACAGTAGCCCCGGCTACTCAAACGAATTTTTGCATCTCTTCCTGGCCACGGAGCTTCAACGGGGTAGGCGTGGTGCCAAGGAGGATGAGGCTATCGAGGTGGTGCCCATCCCTCTGGCAGAGATCGCAAATCTTATCTCATCGGGCGAGATTTGCGATGCCAAGAGCATCGTTGGCTTTTTCACCCTTCTCCTCAGGTATCGAGGGGCGAATCCCTTTGCATAAAAGGGGCGTAGAAAGGAAAGACAGTGAGGATATGCCTCCTTTGCAACAGGGGTAACATGTACTGCGGCGGTCAGGGGGTTTACCTCTATTACTTATCTCGGGAGCTCCAGAGACTGGGTCATGAGGTTCATGTAATTGTCGGTCCTCCCTACCCCTATATCCCTGAGGGGATAGGTGAGCACAGGGTAGAAAACCTGAACTTCTTTGAGTTCGGCTTCCCCAAGCAAGCCCCCTTTAGGGTCTTTACCCCCCTCAACCTGTATGATCTGGCGGGGACAAGGCTCGGGATGTTCACTGAGATGTTCTCCTTCAGCATCAGGGCCTATCAGAAGTTGCGCCAGCTCCTCCCCGATAACCGCTTCGACATCATTCATGACAATCAGACCCTGGGCTATGGAATACTGCTGATGAAGGCCTTCGAAATCCCTATCGTGGCCACGGTGCACCACCCCTTACCCATCGATAGAAGGACCGATCTTGCCTATCTGGACAGGGCGTGGGAGAGGTTCGGACGCATAATGTTCTATCCCTTCGTGATGCAGCATCTGGTGACTAAGAGGATGGATCGGGTGATCGCCGTCTCCGCCAGTGCCGCCGAGGAGACGAGGAATACCTTCAAGGTTCCTCAGAGCAAACTGAGGGTGGTTCACAATGGCATCGATATAGATATGTTTAGGAGGTTGGATGGGGAGAGGAAGGAGCAGGGTCGCCTCATCATCGTTGCCAACACCCCAGATCGCAAAAAGGGGGTTGTCTATTTGCTGAGAGCCCTTCAGCTTTTGAAGGAAAAGATCGATGTGAAATTGACCATAGTTGACCGTGGGGCTCCCGACAATGAGTATACCCCAGCATTGGTGAGGAAATATGGACTTGAGGATAGGGTTACCTTTACCGGGAGGGTGGATGTGGAGGAGCTAGTCAGGTGTTATGCCATGGCGGAGGTGGCGGTGGTCCCCTCCCTTTATGAGGGCTTTGGTCTTCCCGCTGCCGAAGCGATGGCCTGTGGCCTTCCGGTGGTGGCGACCACTGCCGGGGCCCTCCCCGAGGTGGTGGAGGATGGAAGGAGCGGCATTTTGGTGCCACCGAAGGACCCCCATGCCCTGGCTGGGGCCATCGAGCGGCTACTTGGGGATGAACCACTCAGGCGGGCGATGGGGGAGGAGGGAAGGAGGCGGGTGGAAAGGCACTTCACCTGGAAGGAGGCAGCGAGGAAAACCCTGGATGTATACCAGGAGGTCCTTTAGGTGCTCACCGTCAATTTCGATCTCTTTCCCATAGAAAGCGGCGATAGGTTTTTGGATGTGGGCTGCGGCGAGGGAAGGCATAGCTTTGAAGCATGCCGAATCAATCATTGTACGGTATATGCCCTGGATAGGGATGACCTGAGCCTGAGAAAGACCCGCTACGTTTTGCACTATATGGACACGCAGCGGGTTTCAAAGGGGAGGTGGAACGTGATGTGTGCCGATGCCCTTAACCTCCCCTTTAAGGATGCCTCCTTCGATAAGATAATCTGCGCCGAGGTTCTGGAGCATTTGGCCGACGATGAGCGGGGGATCAAGGAGCTGGTAAGGATATTGAAGCAGGGTGGGGCAATGGCAGTTACCGTGCCTACCTACCTCTCGGAGACCGTCTGCTGGGCGCTAGATAGGGACTATTATAACCATCCCGGTGGCCATGTCAGGAAGTATAAAGCCCAGGAACTGATGGATTCCCTGCGCCGCAATAATCTGGCAGTATATGCCATCCGCCATGAGCATGCCTTCCACTCCATCTATTGGTTCCTTCGCTGTGTCTTCGGGCTTAGGAATGAGGATGCCTCGATTCCGTCTCTTTACTACAAATTCCTGGAGATGCAGATAGTCACTAGGTCTAGGTTTGTTCACCGCATGGAACGCATCTTAAATTTTTTCTTCCCGAAGAGCATGGTCATCTATACAAGGAAGATTTAGCAAAAGGGGGGAGCCTGAGGTGAAGATATGTCTCCTTTGCTATCGGGGGAATAAGTATTGTGGCGGTCAGGGGGTTTACCTCTATTACTTATCTCGGGAGCTTCAGAGGCTCGGTCACCAGGTCGATGTAATGGTAGGCCCACCCTATCCCGATATTGTCGATGGGATTAGGGTGCATAAGCTGGAAAGCCTGAACCTCTACGATCGGAAGAATGAGGTGGGGAGTTTTCTCCCCAGGGCGAATCCCCTGCGCATCTTCGCCCCCGTTAATTTCTTTGAGCTCGCCGGAACAAAGCTGGGAATGTTCCCTGAAATGGTTACCTTCAGCATCAGGGCCTATTTGAAGGTGCGAGAGCTTCTGCCCGATCATCGCTTCGACATCATCCACGATAATCAGTGCCTGGCCTATGGCTTGCTTCCGATGAGGACCTTAGGGGTGCCCATGGTCGCCACCATCCACCACCCCCTGCCTATCGACATCAAGGCTGAGCTAGCTCAGGCGCCAAACGAATGGGAGAAGATCAAGCGAATCCTCTTCTACCCTCCCCTGATGCAGGGCATTGTTGCCAGGAGGTTGGACGGAATAATCACCGACTCCTGGAGCTCGGCACATGAGGTGAGCAGGATGTTCAAGGTGCCCCAGAGCAAAATAAGAATGGTCTACCTGGGGGTCGATACTGATGTTTTTAAGAGGTTGGATGGGCATCGAAAGGAGCAGGGTCGCCTGATCATGGTAGGCAGAACGGGAGATCGAAAGAAGGGCATTCTTTACCTGCTTCAGGCCCTAAAGCTACTGAAGGGGGATGATGTCGATCCAAAACTGACCATTGTGGATAAGCTAACCCCTGGCGACAGCTTTGCCTTGAAGCTGGTTGAAAAATATGGGCTTGGGGATATGGTCACCTTTACCGGGAGGTTAACCACGGAGGAGCTGGTGAGCCAGTATTCAGCGGCGGAGGTTGCTATTACCTCCTCTGTTTATGAGGGTTTTGGGCTTCCTGCGGCGGAGGCGATGGCCTGTGAGGTTCCGGTGATCGCCACTAGGGCCGGGGCACTCCCCGAGGTGGTGAAGGAGGGGGAAACCGGGATTTTGGTGCCGCCTAAGAACCCTCATGCCTTGGCCACTGCCATCAAGCGGCTGCTTGAGGATGAATCTATGCGTCGCAGGATGGGCGTTGAGGGCAGAAAGAGGATGGAAAGGCATTTCTCGTGGCGGGAGGCAGGGAGGAAGATGCTCCAGGTATATGAAGAGGTTTTATCGGGTTAGCTATTATAACTTCTCCTTCGATGGCGTAGCTCAGAAGGGCGATCGAGTGGCTATGGAGAAACGAAGCGTGGTCGGGTTGCTTCCACCGCCTCAGCGATAACGGCGGCAATGCGGGGCACCACTTGGCCCGGCGTATAGCGCAGGGCGCGCTGGCGCAGCTCCCTCGCCACCCGGCGGCGATCCTCGGCATCCCGGAGGTAGTGATCAAGCCGGGCGAAGAGCTCCTGCGGCGTGTCGTAGAGGGCGTCCCGGCAGTTGTCCGTGATCTCCGGGTAGCTGAATCGATCGGGTAGCAGGCAGCAGTTCTCGGTATACATGGCCTCCACTGTGGAGACGCCGAAGGTCTCGTGTCGGGCCGTGGACACCTGGATGTCAGCTTGCCAGAGCAGCCTGAAGTAGGCGTCCAGGCTCAGGGTGCCGCCTACGTTCATCCGGCCCGGGAAGCGTTGCTGGAGGGCCTTGACCCGCTCCTCCACGGCCGTGCCTCCCACGTCACGCGTGATGACCACTTGGCAGTCATGGGTGCTGAGGGCCCGCTCCGCCGCGTCTAAGAAGAGTCCCGGCTCCTTGGTGGGCACCATCGAATGGTTGAAAACGATGGTCGGGCGCTGGAATCGCTCGTCGGTCCGGGCGGCGTTGATCGCGGCCGTGTTGATGGGGAGGCCCACCACCCGCAGCCGCTCCTCAAGTCGACGGGCCGCCTCGGGCTGCCACTGCGCGACGTTGTGGAGCAGCACCTCCCTGAAGTACTCACTGGTCACACAGACCCGGTCCATGGCCAGAAAGTTGGCTAGGTCGGTCACCTCCATGCCGGGGTAGTGGATGAACCGGAATGCGTCTGTGGGATCCCAGTGGCTGCCGTGGGTGTAGCCTGTAATCGCAGCGCCGATGCCCAGATCCCCAAAGATGCGACGCACCTCCTGGGGAAACTGCTGGAGGGCATGGAAGATGAAGACGGCATCGTATTCCTCGGGCGGGATGCGCAACAGGGCTTGGTAGCCCCCCAGGATCCAGGCCAGCCGCCGCCGCTCCATGCCCGCCAGCTCCGGGGGCATCTCCGGCTGCACGCGCCGCACTTGGACGCCGTGGCGGGGCAGCTCGGCCACGATGGCATCGACAGCGGTGATGCCGTAGCCGACGGCGTCGGACGCCTTGTAGTCCTGGCTCTGCGATACGAACCCGGGGAAGAAGAGCAGACGCAGGGTCATGCTATTCTCCGAAACCTCGCTCTCTGGTCTTCAAATTCCGCAATCCCAAAAAGAGGCTGGCTGTTCCCGGGGGATACCCAGCCTCTATCATAGTCCTGGTACCCTTAATCCCAGCTTTAACTCTTCCCTATCCTAAACATCTTGATGTCAAGGAGTCAAAAGCGCATTCTTCGCTAATGGGGATAAGGCCCTCGATAACAACTTCATCTCCCTTAACCCACACCTTTATTCCGAGCGCATCGAGAGCTAGTCTTTTGTCTTCAAAGGTGAGGTTCACAAGACTCTTCTTTATCATCTCGCAGAAGCGCTCAATACTGACCACATTAACCTTGGCCTGCTTAATTCCTTCTATATTAGCTTCGAGTTCCGCTTTCCGCTTTAGTAGGTCAGCCCGCTCTTGATTATACTTCTTATTCTCGGCGATCACAATCTCTTCTGGAAATCCCATTAACGATTGGCGAAGTAGGTTTTCCTGGTCCTTATAGATTGTCTTTAGCGCAACTTCGACGTTATTCAGTTCTTGCTTCAGATATTCTTCCTGACCAATGTTCTCCTGAGTTTCTTCCAGGCTGGAGAGGACGACTTCGGGTTTTGATAGTAGGGTTTCAATCTCTCGCCAGGCCAAAGCCTCTAGCTTATCAGCGTTCCACCTCCGATTGGGGCATGGGTCGGGCGAAACTATCCTATCTTTGCAAGGGCAGTGGTAATAATAGACATAATGAGGATTTTTCTTGCTGCGAACTCGTTGGCCTTTGCCGCGGAAGCGCCTGTTATCAAACCGGCAGAATACGTGCCCGCTCAGAAGGAATTGGTGTTTGGCCTTACGAGGGGCAAGGAACTTGTTGCGAGACAGTTTATCCTGGACCGCATTGAACTGTTCCTCGCTTATCAGGGCTGGCGTCGCACCTGGTAGCTCGACCCATTGGTCTTGCGGTGTCCGCACCAGTTTTTTTCTTTTCTTGCCATCGGCTGTCTCCACTACCTTATAGGTGTAGGTGTAGGCATATGTTTTCCCCATGATGGCTGGGTTAGTGAGTATTCCATGAATGGTGCTGCTGCGCCATATTCCCTTGCCAGATGCGGTAGGTACTTTCAAGGCCCGCATCCGCATCGTGATGGCATCCATCTTCATGTTGTCTTCGAGTATCCACCTGACCCACTGGCGAATCCACTCGGCTTCAGCTTCGTTGATCTTGCGTATGCCCTCATTATTATTCCTACCCGGCACGTACGTGAAGCCGTACCCATGCCTGCCGTTCGGTATCTTGCCCCTGGCTACTCTAGCTCGGCGGCCCCTGGACGTATTTATCTTCAGTGTATCAACATATGCCTGAGCCTGGGTAGCTTTAGTCAGATAGCGTTCGATGCTCTCGGGGTCATTGGGGTCAAGAGCCAATTTCTCCCTTGCGAAGTACACCCGCAGGCCGCACTTCACGACTTCGGCAAGCAACGGGAACGAGCCGAAAATAAAGCGAGTTTCTCTATCTACTCTCGGGAAAAGCAGTGCTTCTATCTCGCCACGGCCATAGAGAGTCAATGCCTCTCTAACGGCGACCTCAAATTTACTTCGTTCCCAGCCCGTAGCTGACTCCTGTATCACGCGCCGATAAGCCTCACTTACTGTCAATTCGAGAAGAGGTGCATTTGGAAGGACATCATCCTGCCATTGGACCTCGGGGCCATATCCTTTCAATTGGTCTTCCGCACTGACTCTTACTATCGTGAATGTTCTCTTCATTTTGGCTTTACCCCCTTCCACTTTGGCTTATTCCAATAAGGTGACCTACACTTAGGACACGTCTTAGGCTCTATTGGTTGTCGAGGTATCCATGTATGACCACAACGTAGGCATTTAAGTGTAGGTAGGTCAAAGATCCTATTCATGCCTCCATTATATACATATCAACATATAATTGTCAATACCCTTGGGCTTCCTACGAGCACTAGAATGGTTCGATTATTTGCCACTGAAACTGCTTACAGAAAAGCTATTAAAAACGTCCGGCATTTTTACCTGTCCTTTATTTGCTATACCTTTCCTTGAGTGTTGAGGCTACTGGCAGCAACGATTCTCTTATCGGCAATGGTATTATTGTGTTTTGCATTTTCTTTTCCTAAAACACCCTACCTACTAGGTTTTTGACGCTTAAATAAGTATTCCCTGTTTACTCCGCGCCTTAGCAAGCCGGTCAGCCATCTTCCTTTTCACCTCAACCGAGTACTGGCGCTTGGCTTTTGGCGGAAATACCCGACTCTTATCTATGGTGTATTCTCGCCCGCCGTAACCATTATCGTAATCAGGCTTCAGGCCAAGCCTAGTCTCCAGATGCTTTTGCCACGCTTTGTTATAGGTGAATATGTGCGCCTCGCGGTCACCCTCGTTAAAATTGATAATTGTCTCTCTTTCCACTGGTGATAAGTGCCTGCGCTTTGTTTTTCCTTTAGTTGTCGTAGTCATTGTTTACTCCTTTACCTCCGACTTAGAGTGACAGCATGAACAATCCAAAGGGTGTAAATAGCCACATTCCGCATTCTCACATACATATTGCCGTCCATCGGGTGATAACGCCCACTCCCCGCCGCACTTAGGGCATGGGTGAGTAGGGTAAGGCGGGATATTGTCATTGGCTACCGGCGGTGTGGCGGTGTCAGGGTGAGTTAACTCACCTTTTAGCTTTGAGAAGTTAATCGGGTTAACTTCGTTAACGTTTTCCCCAAAAGTTTTCTTAGTAATTTTCTCCTCGCGTAAACTTTTAATAAAATCGTTAACAGAGTTAACCAAATTAACTTTTTCCTCACTGGTTAACAGTCTAATTCCTTGCCAGGTCGCTTTGTTACCGGTTCCTCGACTTGGTTTTATGCCCTTTTCCTTTAGCCGGTTCCCGAAAGTCGTCTTGCCAATCGGGTTAGCTTCGTTTTCCTCGGTCCAGTCTTTATATTGCTTATAAAGAGTGGCTTGCTCGACAACCTCGGACGACTTAACTAGGCAGCTCTCAGTTAAAAAGTCGTGAAGTATGTCCTGTTGCTCGCGGTATTCTGCTACAGCTTGTGAAACTGTCTCCGGTTCACTCAGGCCGTATCGCTGCCAGTCAAGGCAGCCCTGTACTAACCAAGTTAGTATTGCCATGCCATGTTTCGCAGTCAGTTTTTCAGCCAATCCCTTAACCCGTTCGTCCTCTGGTATTTCAACGGTGAATGGTATCTTTTTCAGCCTAAACCATATTGAGTTCGTAGTATCGGTTATTATTGGTTCATGGTTGCCGGACAACCAGAGTTTATGTGTTGGTTTGAAGTTAAAGCCATGCTCAAACTTACGCTCGCATCGTAAAGATTCACCACCGGTCATGCGCTTCACCAAGCTAACGGATAGCCTTTGGTTGTCCTCTAATTCGCTACTGCATACGAAGCGTTTATTGTGTAGGCTCGCCATGGCTTCATCTGGCCCCCCGTGGCGGTTTTTACCCATCATAAAAGTTGTTGGCAATACCTCGGTGGAGTGATTGCCAAGTACGCCACGGACGGCGTTCAATAGCGTTGATTTACCGTTGAAGCCACCCCCAAAGCAGAAGAAAAATACCTGCTCGGACTGGTCGCCAGTTATTGAGTAACCAAGTCCGCGCTGAACATAGGTAATAAGCCCCTGGTTACTCTCAAAAATACGCTCAAGAAAATCATCCCATGCCTGGCTTGTCGCTGCCGGGTCATAGTCTATCGGTATCAGTTCGGTTATTAAGTCAGTCGGATTGTGTGGCTGTAATCCGCCGGTTCGTAAATCCATAGTGCCGTTGTTTACGTTTAGCAGCCATTGGTTAGCGTCCAACTGGTCAACTTCAACGGGGATATTGGTTTCAGATTTAGCCAGTTCCAGCATGGCCTCTATTTTTGACTGGCTTTCACTGCGTTTGGCATGGTCAGCTATTTGCTTCCGTAAACCTTCGTCTGGTTCGCCCCCTGCCTCGTGGTAGATTTTACGAATGGTCTTTTTCGCTAATGTTGCGATCTTGGTTCCGGTGTCCCACTTCCAAACTTTGCTGTTCCATATCAACCAGCTTTTCCTTTCGTGGCAATACTTAATCTGCCCTAGGTACTGACTGGCGAAACGTTCGGCATTGCCCATATCGGTTAAATTGAAATGTAGGGCTACGGATTTGTTAGCTGGCTCATATCGGCTCACACTCCGGGCAATAGTCAAAACTGCGTCTTTAGGTAAAGGCGGTTGGCATAGTGTGGCGTTTGTTTCGAGTAAGGCTGCCTCAATAGCCGTCTGCGGCATACCCCGCTGCCGCATAGTGCCAGCAAGACTAGTTAAGGTGGCGTTTCGTTCTCCATTCAGTATTGTCTCGTTGACTGGTGCTGCCTTTTGGGTAGCTGGCTTACTGCCATTCAAGGCTTGCTGTATTCTCTGCGGCAACTTATCCCATGGTAGCAAGGTATCAAGTGTTGGCAGTATTTGAATTTGATACTCGCCATCTGGCCGGCTTCCCACGATATTTACAAAGCCGCCGTCTGCCCTGATATCTACATCTGGAATTATCCTCACAGTGGTTTTAACATGATACCCCGGATGCTGAAAATACCAATGGCCGCCCCCTCGTGGTGTGATAATATGTGGTTGTTGTCCTAACTCAGATTCTAGTTTTGCTCTGGCTTCTGGTGTGTCTGCATCCAGTACCACCACGCCCGATATTGCCCCGGTTACTATACCCCAAAGTTGCGGTCTTAATTCTTGCTGCCACTTCTGAAGGTCGTCCTCTGTTGGCTGTTGGCTTTGGTACTCAGTCCAGTTGACTAGAGGTGCTTTCCCCTTGTCACCGCTCCCGCTTGGTATGACGGAAAATCCCAGGGTGTGCAGTTTGAACGCTGTGGCAAAGGTGTTATTTCGCATTGGTCACCTCCGCCAGTAGCTTCTGCCATAGCTTTTTGTATTGCTGGCGCTGTGCCGGTGTGGCCTTGCCCGGCACGATTCGCACCGATACCTTAACCTCCGGCTTGGTCTTAGGCACTTTGAGCCTCCGGTGTATCAGCTAATGTTTTCCCGACTGACTCTTCAATCCGCACCGCCTCTGTTCTTACACTAATCGCCCGCCGTAATAGTGCCTCGTCCACCTGCGTGCCCATGGGCACGTACAGCACAAATCCATCATAGAAGGCGATAACCGTATCCCCGGGTTGGAGGTTGCTCATATCCGGGGGAATGGTGACCTCCTTACCTCTCACTGCAGCTCTGCGGACTCTGTAAGGCCGTTTATAGACTTCACCCACGACTCTATTGTAAACTAACAGTTAGGGGGTTTTAGTCCTAGAAAATTCTGGAAAATTCTACGGGCATTTTCGCTAATGGAATTACCGACTTCAACAAACAGGTGCTTGGCTATTGCAATGCTGCGGGCCATAGGTTTTCTTCAGAAAGATACGGCCAGAATCACGAGATGCGCTAACCAGACTGTGGTCGATACGGAAAGGTGGCTTACGAAGGAGGATTATCATAAGGTGGCTCGCATATGTGATGATCAGAGCATCAAGAAAATGGTAGCCGCAGAGGCAATCTACTGGGGTTTGGAGGCGGAGGATTTGGTGAAGCTGGATCGCTTGACGCAAGACGACATTCTTCGACACTACAGGGCTGACTACCTGGAAATAGTAGATATGTCGGACCCTCGATTCCTGAAGCACACGGCCGATGTTTTGAACCTTCTCGATACATACGCGAGTCAGCTGAGAATAGGCCGTGAGCCTGAGTATTTTCTTCTCCCGCCAAAGAGGGAGACCGCAGATGACAAGGAACGTCTATATCTGCGCTGCGTTAGGGATGTCGTTCCTTCAATTGACAGCCAGATAGATGACCAAATAGATTCTGAAACCATATCTATTGCGCCTCAAATTGAGATGGAACCTTCCTTTGCAGCGTTGAAAGGACATTATGAGGGCACGGAATTGTGGGGGCAGATACAGACACATAAGCAGAAATACGGAAAATATATCAGCGCTGGCATGAAGACTCGCAGGTCTACTAGAAAACTGTTTCGCAATCTCTGCATCGAGAAAACAGATGCAGTCATGTTGTGGGACGCAATAAGGGAGCAACTGGCTTTTGATTTGGCACCAGTCAGAGTCAAACTTAATCTACAAGGGATCGACACAGACAAAAGCGTTGTCTTGGAAAAGTTGCCAGACCCAAACCTCCCTTCCGTCCAGCAAGGGGCCCAGCTTCTCAAAAAGTATCTTGCTAGCGTGACCAAAACCAAAACGCCCGAGCACCGCCTGTCATCCACTGGTTTGATTGATTTGCTCGAGAGACTCGTCAAAACGTACGAAACAGTAAAAGGATCAGAAGCAAATATGATTAGCTGTGTCAAGGAAGAGAAACTGAAGGGGGCACTGCCAATCGGCACGAAGTGCAAGTTTTGTCCCTAGTTTTGATATGCGCCAGGGACCGGTACGTCTGGTGAAGCGGCAGGCCCGAGAAAAACATTTGGTCTGGTTCCCCTCAACTCGTCGTACCATGACTCGGCCCATTCCCGACCGCGTAAGTTTTCTTCAGTACTGCCCAAGCCATGATGTCGTCAGGTCTAATTGCGACAGCTCTTTTCGCACACAGTCTGGCGCTTTCAAAATCACCCAAGGACAAATATGCAGTTGCTAGCTCAGTGAGCATTCCTGAGTTGTCGGGACACAGATCCATAGCCTTCTGGAGATATTCCAGTCCCGTTTTCCTGTCACCAGAATTGAAGGTAGCCACCCCCAGGGCACGCAGGTACGAACGATTCCACGGCTCCCTGTCAAGCGCCAGTTTGTACTGTTTAACGGCATTCTCCCATTCACGCTTGGTGTAATGTACGAAGCCCAAAAGGCAGTGGTAACGATAGTTCTGTGGGTCATAGCTGAGCGCTTTTCTGATGTGGTTCTCTGCTAAGTCGGTCTGAACAAGCGTCACCAGTATGTCACCAAGGTGAGCGTTGGCATACTCGTTGGCAACACTGTTGTCGCCGTATCTGACGAGAATATACCTGTATATTTCTATGGCTTTGTCGAAGCTGCCATGACGCCCTTACACGTCAAATCATACCATCTTTAAGAGGACAAATCACCTGTGCCCCTGGGTTTCAAAAAATGCCAACGGCAACCGAGTACGTGCTCCGCCCTGCCAAGGCTTACATCTTTTGGCCTGAGTTCGCCAGCGCTGGCACCCTTGGTGGCAAATCAACCAGACCAAACTTATCACCCTGTCTACCCTGATATACCCGTTTTGCCCAGAAATATGGTATGATAATACCGTGACCAAGAAGCGGGGCATATGCCCAGATGCACGCAAGGGCATCTTACGATGCCCCCGAGTGGGTAAGCGTGCATCGGCTTTTTGGTCACACAATAAGAAGGTGCCTAACCCGCAAGGGGGCTACTCTTTTGGCGTATTACCTCACTGACGAAAGCAAGAAACTGAGACCTTATCAGCGAAGAGCTCTCGAGATTGCCTTGAGACATGAAGGAACTGTCCTCGCCCTGCCTACGGGCACGGGTAAAACGTTGATAGCATGTGCTTGGGCATGCCAACTCTTAAATCGGCAAGCAGCGAAACGCATACTCGTTCTGGAGCCGTCGAGATACTTGGTAGAACAGAGCTATACATACTTCAGCGAACACACTAATATTCGTACAGGCAAGGTATACGGCACTACTCCCGCTCACGAACGACTAGCGATTTTGCGTGACCAGCAGTACAAGGTGATGGTAACGACAGCCCAGTCTGCTCTCAATGACATTTGCGCTTTAGACTTCGATGCTATAATCGTTGATGAGTGCCATCACACCACGGGAGCACATGCCTACCATGAGCTACTGCGATGGGATCTCTTTACTCCTATGCGGTTCTTCCGAAGGCTTGGATTGAGTGCCACGATACCGGAAACCCTCCGCTACCAGGTGAAGAATGCTATCGGGCCGGTGTATAGCTGGAGTTGGGTAGACCCCGAGATAGCGCCATATGTTCCGTCGTGGTACTCGGAGGTTTATGACACCGAATTGGAGGCCGATGAAAGGCGCATATTTGACATTTTGCGGCAGATACGGTCCAAGTCTGAGGTAGAGGAACGGTGGATAGCTTCGCTCGCCATCCGCATGCTTGTGAGGGATGGCGTGTTGGCTCTCTTGGAGAGTGGCAGAAAAAAGGGACGCTTGGCAAGGTTGCTAGGACTTTCTGAGCAAACATTTTTGGAGGAACTGTTTAAAGATAGCACGTCGGCGAAAAAGGAGTGGCGTGATGTAGGCCGCCTGTTGCAATCAGGACGATGCCCTCCCTTGCACAAGCTGCAGCAACTAGGGTGCTCCTTTGCCGAGCATGATTTCAACAAGGCTGTTGTTTTCGTTGATCGGGTAGTCATTGCCAAGGCTCTAAAGAGGGAATTTCCCGAGTTGAACCCGGTCTTGCTCCTGGGCCGGTTGCACGGGGGTACAGAAGCACAACAAGTGGCGCTAAAGGCGATTCGGGAAACCAGCTCAAAGCTCCTCATCTCTACCTCTGCGGGCGAGGAGGGGTTGGACGTACCAGAAGTGGACATGGTGGTCACATGGTCTATTACAGCCAACCCGGTGCGTTTTGTTCAGCGCCAGGGTCGCGGTATGCGGGCTGGCTCAGGCGAGCGTAGGCGTCCAAAGGTAAACATTTTTCTAGCGACACCCGATACTCCAGATTATGAGGCTCTACACAGAGGCATGACACGAGCCAAGGCGGCAGAATCAATACAGGAAAGGAGGCTCACTTATGCTACACAAAACCGATAGGGTGGTGAGCCCCTGTTTTCTTTATGAGCATGGCCCGTTAGAGCAGCAAGGTAGAGAAAAACCCCGCAAGAGTCTCTCTCAAAGGGCATGCTTTACTGGATTGATGAAGAGAAGTAGAATAATAACAAATAGTAGTACGGGTTAGAGAAACCAAGGAGGCTTGAGATGGCTCAAGTGGAAGTGACGATCGACGCGATTAGGCGGGCTATGCTGAGGCAAAAATGGTCGGTGATTCTAAAACAGAGGGGGGCCGAGCGCTACCTGCTTATTTACATGGGGCCAAGTCAGGCCAATATCGTGAGAAGCCAAATAGTAGGTCCTCGATTTCCTGAACCGGAAGTCTACGAGCGATTCCTGGCGGGAGCTGACATAGCCAAGGCAACTCTTGAATCGGTCACAGTAAACGGGCCTGAGAAAAACCTGTTCCGTGCCAAATTGCTGCTAACAGAGCGTGGTGAATCCCTAGAGATGGACTGCCCGGTTGCCGGAGCTCTGGCTCTTGCCTTGAGGAGAAACGCTCGTATCTTGGTAGACGAGATTACCTTTGACAAAGTCGGCATCACTCTTCCTGAATGATCGCATGAGCCGCTTCCCCCCTAGAAAGTAATCGTTGTTGCGACTATTGGAAACGCTGGAACTAGAAGCCGCTGACACTTTCCGATGAAATGTTGTGTGACAGCAACAGCTAAGCAGCTCTATATTGCCTCTCTTTGGTACATAAGTTGAGGAGGTTCCCAATAGCCTGTGTCTAGATACTGCGGAAGTTGTCCCCTTTGCTTAGGAGCAACCCGTCCTCGCACAATACCAGCTTGGTATCCATGTATCGGAATAGGTTGGCCATCCCCACGCCACGCCCATGTAGTCTTGCACAGGTAGATGGCCCCCACCCTCTCGCACATCTTCTCGATCTCTATATTGAGTTGCTGATCAGGGATATACCATGCCGAAAAGTAGGAGAAATTCCCGCTAATGCAAAAGCTAATGTCAACCAAAAGAATTCGTCTGCTCCCCTCATAACCCTCGAACTTCAAATCTGCCTCGTGGACTGCTGATAGTAGCCGTCTTTTGAGCTTTGCCTCATCAAAGTGTGATGCGGCGCTTCTATACAGGAAAACGCATAACTCTTGCCCGAAGTCATCTTGCTTAGTAAGGACAAAGGAGATCGGTTGCTGCTGGCTCCATGTAATGTCCTTTTCGAGACATGTTGATAGATTTTCGATAGTGGCTATCATATCGTCGAGCAGATCGTCTCTCACATCCTCCATTGGTAGCCAACAATAAAATGTGCCGTCCAATTTACCAAGGAGTTGAAGCTCCAGTTTGCCAGCAAAGCTCCAGGCATCTCTTATCTTCTGCATAACCTCGTCGTCTTCTGTCAAGGTAGTTAGTTCTACTACCAAAGCACTTCCTGTTTGAGCATCGCTATATCTGAAATCCGGAATCTTGCGATTGTTAGATTGCCTGTGAGGAGGACTGCTAATCCGATGTCTAGAGCCAATATAGCTGGGAAAGCAGTAATTGACGAAGCAATCTGCTAATCGTTCTTCATATTCTTGTTGGGCGTTCCTCTTGATCATACTTAATGAAAGAGCGGGGCCTCGGCTCCTCTTCACTCAGTTGGTAAACACTCCCACTCAGCTCGATTTTATCAACAAGGCGCAAACAGCGCAACACTCAAACTAAGCAGCGCAGGTTCTATAAGCACCAGCTTAACATTCTGGCTTCTTGTTACTGTTACTGTTTGAAACCGGGTTCATCTGTCTGGGCTATAATTGTGCTTGCCAGCCACCTAAGGCTCAGTGTTTCCCGGGTCGAAGTAGCCATCGGGTCAAATCTAACGAGAAATCCTCGAAACAGAACAACCTCAGCATATTGAGGTTCCTCGTGATTAGGCTTCGCACTGCTTCAAAAATATCTACTGACGCCGGATCCAGCTTAGCATTCGGTCGTCTGGTTAACAGTCTGTTTAAGGCATACCCAAGGCAATCTGCGAGTTGGATACCCACACTCGACGTCGAGTCCACGAATGAAAAAACCTCGAAGGGAAACAAGGGTAATACTACCTTATTGTCACCGCCAAAATCCACTTCGCCCTCTCCTGACCGTGTGAGATCCTCGTAAGTCGACCTAAATAGTGCCTGAAACTGTCTCTGTTCGTCATGGTATAAATGTACCCGCCGAACGGGGGCGCGCTTCAGCTGTCGGCTAAGGAAAAACAACAGTTCCGTGAACGCTATAAAATTGGGGCTATTGTAGCCTGCCGCCGCAGTAGCATCCACTATTACGAGGTCGCTATGACGGGTCTCAACGTAAGACAGTGCCCTTGAAACAATATTTCTTAGCAAGTGCGTTTTCAAGGTTACTCCTGTCCTAGACCTTAATATGCTAGCGGTGAGCGCGAGAGATTCCCTGTTTCCGTGAAGTATACCATCCAAGAAACTTTTGACAGCTTCTTCGTTCAGACTCCGACCTATTAATTCGACCATAGCGAGGCGGCTGCTTCGGTTCCAATACAGTGCCCAAGGTACTTGTGGATTATCATGCGGGTCAAAAAAAGTGTCCACGATTTTGGCAGCCGTAGTGAAGAACTTGTCTATAACCACAACCATAGGGCTTATGCTGGAGTCTTCAATTAGTGCCAAGGCCTCTCGATATGCGCCCGAGGAACGAGTCCGGAAAAGACTTGAACCGTGCAGTTCTGGGGTTTTAACAGCGTGCCGCCTTCTTAGTGACTCCGCCGCCTCTCTCTTCGCTTGCAAGTCAGACTCCGACAGTAGGGCCACCATCGTGTAGAACGGTTGGTCCACATTTAGTAAGTCTGCGTAGGTGTTCCCAGACTCATCTACGTAAATGAACAAGTCCCGCATTTCCTATCACACGCCTCTTACAGCCTGACTATTCAGGCGGTCACAAAAGAGACTTCGGCTCTGCCTTAGCAAGTTCGAATCTAGTACGGTAGCCCAAGTTGTTCAATATATAGAACTTTCAGAGCAACCTTTGCGTTTGTCTGATTTAGTTTGGATTTCCTAAAGTGGAGCCTACGTTTTGTCAAGGGGGGTGCAATTTTCCGGGCCAAGAAGAACTAACCGCGTTTTGGGTACATTCTTTAAGACTGGGCAAAACTCAACCATTTCGCTGGTAATAAGAAAACGACAATTGCCTCTTAGACTTGCAGGGTTTTCCTTGGACTTTGCCAGTTTTTCTTCCATATAAAGTACCAAAAAAGCACTGCCGACTGCGGTTAAGGAGACAGCTTTCCTTATTCTTGCGTATTCATCCTTTTCTAGCATCTGTTTAAACTGGTCTAGTGAGACTTTCGGCTTGCATAGGTCTAAGTATTGTTCTACGGTAACAGCAAGCCGACGCTTGTCTTTTGGAAGCTGTTCGGATACTAACGTCGTTTCCAATAGCTCGATAATCTTATTTCGGCGTTGAAAGACCTCATACTCCGGCTCATATACTTCGTCCGTCCCAGCGAGCCTATCAAGCAGGTCATCCACCATCTCTACCAGCGCGCGTATTCTACTAGCTATGCGTGTGCGTAACCATGACAATCGCTGCGGCCTATATTCCAGTTCCCTCGCAACCATAGAGGCAGCGTCTTGCATACTCGTCTTAAGCTGTAATTCAAATTTTAAGCGAGACAGCTCTAGCTCATCCCGACCGGGTTCTGCCTTGAGCTGTAATATCAGGTGATAATCATCATATACAAATTCATGCGGCCTTTTACTCTTTGGTGAAACTCTTTCTACTATGTTGAATACCTTGCTTAGTCCTGACTCGACGCTACTAAACAATAAACTGTTACTAACCACTATAGTCGCAGCAAACAAATCGCTGATTTCGCGAAAGGGTTCTTTATACCCCTCTTTTTCAATCTTTGATAGCAGACTCTCTATGTCCTTTATTCTGCTGTAATACTTGCCATCAGCTGACTCCGCTATCCCTCTCAAGAGCAAGTCACACTTGCTTTTTAGCTTCACAAGAGTAGGCCAAACCCTGTTGTATTCACTCTGTAATTGGCTAGGAATAGTCATTTAGACACGATGCACCTGAGGATTTTCTGTTTGCGAGTCTCTCTATTCGGTTGCTTAGTTGTTCCAGCTCTAACGGCTCGTGAATAAGCTAAAGCATCTTCATCAGCGGCTTTAGCATCTTCCAGTTTAGGCACTTCGTCTACCTTGACTGCAAACTCAGCTAAGTTTTTCTTAGTAGCCTCATAATCTATAGTGCCTGGATCGGCGACAAACTCTAATAGTGCTGACCATAAACTGTAGAAGTCAGCAAGGTTCCCGAAACGAGTGCTTTTTATCAGGTCTGGCATTTTGCTAGTCATGCTCTTTAGCGAATTATATTTTTCCAAGTGCACATTGACATTAGGAATCTCATCATCATAATCGGCATAATACTGGTCGAGGTCATCGCCTTCAGTGATGCCATGCATTATGAGTGAAAACAATATGGAGACAAACTCAACGTCTTTCATTCGACGACAGGCGGCCTTGCCGAAGAATTGGAGTTGCTCCCAAAAAGGTTCGTCCGTCAATTGTTCCATCAGCGTGATAAATTTGCCGTTCCACCTAGCATGTCGGAGTTCCTGCGCGTTTAATCTCGCCACATTTCTATTAAAACGGTCAAATATTTCAATGACCTCCCCTGTTGGTAAGTCAGTGAAAAACTCGAATGGGAGGAAATATGCATAGAAACTCTTTTGTGTGTTCGGTTCAAGTTGGCTAAAGTACTTACCAGCGATATTTGGCGCGCTATACGATTTGGTAGATACAGGAAATACGTCTGATAGGAACTCATTTATTGACAATAGCCGTTGCTTTCCATCTATTACATGGTACATTTGCCTGCCACCACTGAGTGTTTCAATGTTCACAAATAGTGGAGGAATAGGATAGTTCCTCAGAATTGTGTCTACAAAGAATTGTTTAAAATCCATGTTCCAAATACTTCGTCGCTGGTAAGGCGGATCCAGATCAAGCTGGCTCGACGTATACATATCTCGTACCCATCCAACTGACTGAAGTGTGGGGCGCCTTTCACCTATGCTCATGGTAAACCTCCTTTCCAATAATAAGCGCAATGCATTTGCACAGGGCATTCTAAACACAGCGGCTTGTTGGCCTTACAAATTTTCGCACAAAGGTCCAGAACGGCCAAATTGAACTTCTTAGAATGTCCCTTAGGCATGAGCCTCTGCGCTAGTTCGATTAAGTCCTTTTTTCGTGCGGGATTAGAGGGTAGAGGCCCCTCTAATCCGAATATCCGGTATAGGAAGCGAGAAATATTCGTATCAACAATTGGCATATCCTCACCAAACGCTAAGCTTAAGACTGCTCGCGCTGCATATTCACCAATTCCAGGCAATTCAGTCAGCTTCTTTAGATCTCTAGGCACTTCGCCATTATGTCGGGTTATCAGTTCATTAGCGAGAGCACGAAGTTCCTTAGCCCGATACCTTAATCCCAATGGCTGGATAATGTCTTCCAAATCAGAAATATCCGCATGAGCAAGAAGCCAGGGAGTTGGGTAGGTATCTAACAATGTTTTATAGACGTCTACAAGCCTATCTTGGGCAGCTGTCTGCTGTAATAGCTTTTCTGCAACAAGAACGGCATAAGGACTTGACTGTGAGCGCCAAGGGAAATCTCGACCCTCTCGGTCAAACCAATCAAGTAATCGTTCCTGAAGTTTAACCCTGCTGTCTTCTGTTAGGTGAATAACCATCAACCCCAGTATCCACTCGACTATCAGTATTATTTTCGAGAAACTGGCGCACAGACCTTGCCAACGCAGCTGCCACTGACGGAGCCACAGCGTCAGAGACCTGCTTTATTTGTTCGCTCAATGTACCAAGTAGCTGATATCTATTTGGAAAGCCCTGCAGTAGCATCGCTTCATATACGCTTAGCCTTCTTTTGCCTGAGGGGTGGATGTGAATTTCACGGTTACCATACGCCACTGTCCAGCTTGGTTTATCCCAAGAGAGAACTCTAAAAGACCTTCCCCCATTGTGGCCTTCGACCAGCGAACCATTCTGAAACCTCTTTGACTTAGGCTTCATAGTCCAATGATTTGGGTGAACCGGGATATCACTAGGTTTCAGGTTCCGTTCGAAACATTTCGGCTCAGGCAGTCCGCGAATAGCCTCAGCCACAGTTTTAACACGACTTAGTTCTGGCTGTGGAAACTCGAAATCTGAATCAGGATACTTATGCCGGTTGAACCCGACCACAAAAACTCGAGGGCGCTTTTGTGGTACACCAAAGTATTGGGCATCTAATAGACCATCAAACAATCTGAACCCTGCTCTCTCGAACAAAAGCCGAAACTGGGAAAACTCTTTCTGGTGCCTACCGAAGGTTATGCCACGCACGTTCTCGAAGACAAAGAAGTCAAGACCGCAGCGGCTATTAAGTGTGCTCAAAATCTGCGCATACCTTGCTGGCAGGCTGCGGCCTATATCGTCTCCCCTGCTATACACGTTGCTTTGTGAAAAGGCTTGGCAGGGTGGCCCCCCGATCACGCCGCACGGAGAAATTTCAGCATCCTTCGCCTCAAGGATTCGAAGGACGTCGTCGCCATCTAATTTGGTAAGGTCAGCCACTCGCGCCACTTGCTCGCCCCGATTGAAGTTGTATGTTCTTACGGCGGCCTCATTTATGTCAAAAGCGACGACTATTTCAAACCCCTCCTGTGTGAAGCCCAAGTCAAGGCCGCCACACCCACAGAACAGACTAATGATGGGTATCTTATCCATTGCAAACACCTTTTATGCAAATTATAGCATAGGCCACGACTATTTGCGTCAATCGGGAAGGACACAAACTACGAATCAACTTGGGGAGAAGGGCTATGTTGAACGCTATCTTTTTGTTACCTTAGTACACGAAATGACGAAAGGTTTACCAGGGGTTGCCTACGTCACAGGCTAGCCAATCTCTTGGATCTCTTGCTCAAACAATTGCTCTTCTTCCTCTCCCTCTTCTCCTTCACTCTCTAGAGGTCCTGTAAGTACTTCGGACCTAACTGTGCTCTTACCGATTGCTCGCTCGATCAATTCCAACATTTTGTTTTGACGCGAGTCGTAGGAAGCTTGGAAACTATCAGCACGCAATGCGGCAGGATCAATCAAGTGAGACCTGAGTATTTCATCCATTCGCACTTCGCTAATATTGCAAACTCTCTGGAGTCGATCCAAATAGATGCTCGGGGGATTGCTACCGATGATACGATTGGTCCGTGCTGATAATGGTGCCTTGTTGACTATGCTGTTATATACTGCTGCCTCGATTCCAAGACTATTACAAACGTTGCGGGGAAACACATGATGGATGTCGACGCTATCATCGAAGTATGTCTGCAGTTCGATTGGATCACCGGTACGAAAATCTTGACCACCCTCGCGCATTAGCAGTGCATGTAGTCCCTTATATGCTGCACTATTCCGCGTCCGTAGACTGCCCAATCGTTGAGGAATAAAATTGCATTCCTTTACAGTACTTGGCTCATCTCCGCCTCTCACCCAAGCGATGACCTCAGGCAGGTCTCTGGCAAAACGGCTTTCAACGGCAGCTCCATATAGCTCTCCGAGTATACCACACCAGAACCAACGAGCTATCTTTTGCTTTACAGTATCCTGATCAGCCATTCTACCCAACGCGGTAATAATAGTGACTAACGGGATGAGTTGGGTTTGGTAGGGCACATCCTTTGCCTTGAAGATTTTCTGTCGAATCAGGAAGCGTGCAGTATTCTCAAACCCTGTTGTCAGACGGTCTGCCACGCTCAGGTAGTCAGACAAACTCATACGCAAAATATCACGTCTCTTGCAGCTGACTGCTACTGACTGATTACTTTCGTGTCGTTCCCAAGTTGAAAGCAAGGTTGCAGCAGTCAAGAAATCGCTACTGGATACATCGGTTAACGGATGCCACTGTTTAATTTGGCGCTCTTTTTGAGCCCAATCGTCACGTAAGCGAAAGTTATCTATTGCGAATGTGGCTGTAACTAGTTCAAATACCGTTAGCGACACGCCGCCAGTATTGACTTTCTCAAATACCTGGCAAACTGCCTCTTTGGGTGTTTCTCGCTTCAGCTCTATTACCGGTATTTGATATTGTTGGAAACGGGCTATGACTTCAGAGGTAAGCTTATTTCTTGCCTCTCTTCGCTGTTCTTGTGAAGAAGATTCCGATAGACTTGTGTACTTATCCAGCCACTGAAACAGTTTAGCTATATCAAATAATATAGACAGTGGAAGCAAGCCAGCGGAACATTCCTTATCTAACTCAGAGTAGTCCTTGATGACCTCGCCGCGGAAGTTTCGAATCTTCCGCTCATCTGGGACTGAGATAATAGCTTCTTCGCGGTCTACACTGGGGTCAAGTGCGTTGTCGATGTCTAAGTAATACCATCGCTGGATTCTCTGACCTTTACTGTCACGAGTATTCGCTACTCTGCCGGATTTGAGTACTTGATACAGAGCAGTGAGACGTTGTTGCCCGTCTAATATCAGACGCTGTGGAGGCGGTGGTGTCTGAAGATTTACCCCGTCTAATAATCGTGGTGCGAATTGTCCATCTGTGCCACCAGTCTCCATCAACAATATGGCGCCAATTGGATAGGAGAGAGAAACGCTGGCTAACAAGCTCCGGATATGTTCGTCATCCCATCTCCAGTCTCTCTGGAAGTCTGGTAACTGGATTTTGGCATCATCTATTTCATTTAGAACATCCTGTAATCCCTCTTTCCCGCTATCAAAAGTACTCATTGCTCTTGGCATTATAACAGCCCTCCTCCCTAAAAGTTCTTACCCTTAACGATAGCTATCTCATCTTCGGTAAGCCCATAGAGCTTGTAGACTATCTGGTCGATCAGTTTATCCGTCATCGCAATCTGGCTCTTAAGCGGGCCCAGCGTGTTCATCGCGGCGGAAAACTCGCCAGATATTGTATCCCACATGCTGGATGGACATGGGTCGGGAATGACCTTGTTCTTTTTGAGAACGTCCATAAGCTCTTCCAGCGTATTTTCGTGGAAGTTCCTTATCTTTGTCTTATGCTTCTGGTCCTCAATCGAGCCCTTCAAGATATCTTTCTCAAGCCAGTTCAGGAAATGCTTGATCCTGGACTGCTTTTCTTTATTGAGGTGCGTCATTTCCTCAGCAAGGAAAGCCAGAAGGTCATGAACTACATCTGATTGCTCGTGCTCCATATCAGGCGTGCCATCTTCTTTTGTAGGTAAGCGCCCAGATACAAACGTAAGGATTTTATCCCAATTCTGGCTGTCCAGATACTCTTGATATAGCTTTTTGGCCTGTTCCACAAGGTGCTTACGTTCTTTTTCTGTGGTGGTGAAGTTTATGTGGCAGATGGGTATTTGCTCAAGAAACATTGGCTTATGAATAAAGTGTCCTCCAGCCTTTGGAACAGTGATCCGTCTAAAAGCAAAGTCAACAAGTGTCGAGTTTAACAAGGCGAGTAAATAGAAATAAGAGAACATGGTCGTGCTCGGTAATGAAATCCCGCAGCACGTATCAAGGTAGAAGTACTCACCTACGTCATACACAAATTCACAATGTACAGAGTTCTCTTGGACTACCAACTTTGGCTGTAGGTGGTGAATCATACTCCGTTGATTCCAAAGTTCGAACCATTTCTTTCCAGATCTGTCGAAGTAAGGTCGACCCAGCAGTCGATTTTTGGATTTGACTAGGTATTTATATGTTTTCGGATTACGGTCTGCCAGCTTTGTCTCATCCAAGACGAAGGTATTGTCTCCGGTGACCTCATATGGATAGATTAAGAAAGTATCGTCCCAGTCAATTTCATATCTATCAACGCTTTCGCCTCTTAGCGCGGGGCGCATGATTGATTCTACATTGTCGCTACCCCACTTCTTGGAATCTACGAGAAAAACATCGTTCTTCCCTGTAACAATCCCCTCTGCTATAAGGTCAGCTATTTGCTTTAAGGGTATGATATGAGCGCTGGTGAGTGAAATACTAACATCTAGGGCAGTCTTCGATGGCAACCTCCATCCACCAATGTCTTCTGTCACGGATTCGGTGATAAGCTGAAACTCGGGTTTTTGGGGATCAACTCCAAACGAAACTAGCGTCTTTAAAGCAGCTTTTCCTTTAGCTACGGTAGGGATACACGTGTAGTTAGTAGCACCTTCAAATACTTGTGCGTGTTCAAAATCATGCAACGAAACGAGAGCATGATTTTTGAAAACTCTCCTGAGTTCTTTCCCGTGTTCTCGCTTCATAAATCCGCTAGGACAGATGAAGGCTTGTAAGCCCTCATTTCGAAGTATCTGTAGACCACGCTCCCAGAAAGGAATATAAATGTCAAACTTTCCTCGGGTTGTTAGGAATAAATCGTGTAGGATAGGTTTCACATCTTCAAAACCGTGGAAACCAACATAAGGTGGATTCCCAATCACAGCATCAAAGCCAGGATTGCTTTTGCGGTTGCCGCGTTCATCGTAGAAGACCTCAGGGAACTCCAGTTCCCAATGGAAGAAACGTTGGTGCTCTCTCAAATTTAGAGCATTTTCCACATATTTCTTTTCTAGAAGCTTCTCCCACCCTGGGTCGGAGGACTGGAGATTCTCAACCACGGCATTATATTCGTCCCAACGAACATCATTGCCGAAAAACGTGCTCACCCAGGTATCTGCAAGCATTCGGAAACGCTCCATGTTATGCTCAAAGTCCTTCTCCCACTTCTGCTTATTGCGAACGTCCTCTAGCGTTTCGGTAGGGAATTGAGCGATAAGTGCTCGGTTCTGTAGCAGGTCGTAGAGTTGCTTGTTCAAGGCTTCCTGGAAGAGTCCGAGTTGTACCGGCGCCCGACTAAGATCAACGGATTTCTTCTTCCCCTTGGCTTTTGGTATCTCATCGAGGTCAGCTACTCTGGCGCCAATCAAGCTGTTGCCTACCCTCAGGTGATGGTTAAGGAAAGATAGCGGCTTTGACTTAGCCATGGTGGTTAGCCATAGCGTAAGCTTGGCAAGCTCAACAGCCAGTGGGTTCAGATCCACGCCATAGATGCAACTCTCCACCACGCGACGGCGGTAGTAAGTTAACTCGGATTCTTCGGTGAGCTCTAAAGGCGATTCAATGTCTGGGTCAGTAGCAATGGCTTCCGCCAAAAAGTCTGTTGCCCGGGCCAGGAAGTGACCACTACCCATGGCGGGGTCGAGCACTTTCAGTGAAAGATATGGTTCCAGAAGTCTTTCACTCTCTTCAGCTATTTTTCGGTCGTATTTTTCTGTTGGCTCCAAGCTCTGTTTCTGTTCTTTCAGCTTCTTCCATTTGTCAATTGTTTTATCGACCTCGCGCTTCAGAGCCTTTACCTTGTCGTGCGCCTCCTTTACCAGTGGGTCAAGTGTATTCTCTACAATGTAATTGACTATGTACTCAGGTGTATAGTAGGAGCCACTCGCTTTTCGCTCGCCTTTGTCGTTGGCAAGATAGAGTCCGTCCTTTGTGTAAGCAATTTTCTTCCCCGGATGCTTATTAGCCGACGCATATTTTATGCTACCCTTATCCTTGATAACTACTAAATCGTGTGGTGCTATCAGTGGCTTGAACTCAAGCAGACCTTCATAGATACTGCCCAAATGTCGCTCACTCAGGGTGTTGTAGTCAACAGCTACCTCACGCCCTAACTTCTTATCGGTGATTCGGGCTAGCTGATAAATGGCCCTAATTAAGTGTGAATCTGGAATAGCATGTTTCTCAAGAAACGGGTGCTCTGTCGGGTCAAAAAGTCCACCATTATATTCTGGTACGCCCAGCTTAGGGTCACCATTGTTTATTAAGTGATAGAGGTTGCTGATGTAGTGATAGTACTGCGTTGAGCTGGCGCTGAGTTCATATCCTTTTTTGATTATCTCGTCAATATCATGAGTTAACCTTCGCAGACTGTAATTCTCGCGATAACTCGCATTGGTGGTCAAGGGCAGCAGTTCCCTTGCCTCAGCGTAAAATACAAAAAGGAGACGGTAGAGAAGAGTTAACGAGTTATCATAGATACTGTTTAAAGTCGCAGCTGTCAGTTGTTCGTGCGTAAAGTCGGCGGCAAAACCCCGACACAAGAGTCCAACCACGTCATAGGCGCGCTCTTTAATATCAGCTTCAAGCTCAACTGCATATTCTTCACTACCTTCAAGAACACGGTCTAAAAGCGACTTTCCGTCAACCTGAAGCAGAGCCTCCTTACGGAAGAAAACGTAGAAATATTTCAGAATTTCTACAGGAGCCTCTTCCAAGAGCTGGACTAGGTCAACCTGATAATAATTACCCAAGGGTAAATGAGACTTGCTGCTATATAACCTCCAAAGTCGGCCGTTAGTGAGGATCCCCCAGTTTTGCTTTGTGCCAGTCAAATACTGCGCTATCTGGAATGATGGATTCTGGTTTGTGAACGTGTCACGGTCGCTTGACTTGGCTATATCAAGCTCACGCTCCCAGTATTTGGCGTCGGCAATACCAATACACTGCGTGTAATCGTTATTCTTTATTTTCGCGTAGGCCTTGTCCTTTGTTGCCTCATCCGGGAATAAGGCATAGTCGGGCCGATTCGTGTGCTGTCCTAACTTTGTAGGGGCTTGGATTATATAGCTGTTTGCATAGCCAAAGAGATCCAGTACCGGTTGCACAAACTCCAGTTCCGTTTGTGCTTCATTAAGGTAAGACAAGATTGGCTTTTTGGAGTCATAGAGTGATAGAAGACTCTTGCGGAAAGGAACCAGATCCGCGTCGACTTTCCATTCTTTCCATTCAGGTAGACGTGCCTGTAGAAAGTGGTCAGAAAACAAACCACGATTCTGAAACCACAAACTGGCTTGATCTGTCTGATCTTGTTTCTTAGCTATTTCTTCCCGGGCCATTTAAACTACTCATCAATACCTAAAATAGCAATCGCTTTTTCTATAAACTTCTCCGCTGAAACAATGGCTGCCTTCGCTCCAGATTGAGAAAACTCAGCCTCATAATCGGCCGATTCACGGAGATTCATAGCATTAATAAAGTCACGAACTAATTGAGCATCCATTGTGCCCTCATCTACAAATAGGACCCTCAAAGCTACAGCTAGGCAGTAGTGGCTCTTTTCGCGGTAGCCCTGAGAGTAGATAAGCGCCCTGGCAGCATGAAACATGGCATAGTAAGCCTGGATAGTTGTCCATTTGTATCGCTCATTTTCATAGCCCGCCTTTGCATCCGATAGGTCACTCTTGGCAACTGAGATCTCCTTCTTAACTAGGTTTTTGCCCCTAGCGAAGGGAATGACCTTTTTGTTTTCCAGACACTGCTTAAACTCTTGATTCACTGGCAACCCTTTCCCATAGTACTATGCCGCGATCGACTTCTTCTATGAAAGTCCGCTCTGATTCCCCTCCCTCCAATAGTTCGACAGGTGTCTTAATCACTGATTGAATATGAATATTCTCATATCCCTTCGGGAATTTGAAATTGCTGATAACATTTGACACGTCTTCCTTGCTGTTCGATACAACGAATAAATCTAAATCACTCTCAGAGGTATCTGTTCCGAGAGCACAACTGCCGTATACTACTATACGGTTTGACATCTTCTTTAGTTCTTCCACTAATGGTTCAACTAGCATGAGGTTTACCATTTTCTTGAACTCGACAATGGCGGCAGTTGAGGAATCAATCGAATAGAAATACATTTTCCCTTCACGTCTCCGTGTGACAGCCCCAGTCGAATATAACTCATTTAGCGCCCGGTTTGCTGAGCCGGAAGATATTCCAAGCTTACGAGCCACTTCTCGCTCGTAGAATTCCTGGTCTGAGAATTTCGCAAGCAGGCTTAGTACTTTTTGATTGATTGTAGCGATTAAATGCGGCTTTAGCATATGTCATTTGCTCCAAATATTGAGTATGTGCTCATTATAATGAGCGATAACAGAAAAGTCAAGACTCAGTGCTGGATTGCGGCAGTACCTCGCCTATTACACTTTCTAGCGTTTCCTTTACCTCTTCGGCTGCAGACTGCCCATTGCCTTGAGAAAAACGTTAGCATAGAATGGAGGTTAGACAGTCAACCAAGACTGCTTCAACTGGGTTAGCAATGAGTATTGTTCTCCTAATGGGCGCTGGATTTGCGAAAGCCGCTGGTTCACCTCTTGCCGATGAGCTGTTCGCCCAAGCACCCATTGGTGGGTCCCACGAGCGGGATAGTCAGGTGAATTTGGTGCAGAGCCAATGGTATGAATGGCAAAAGACACATCCAGTCGAGGGTGCTGAGCCCTTCATCACTCACGTTTACCGTAATTCCGCCATGATTCCAGGGGCAGGTGTTATTTGGAGAGCATTGCAGGCCTATCTCGCCTTGCGTATCTCAGCAGCCTTCGTACGTTGGAGCTTTGTCGGCGGCAGAGCGAATCGTTCAAGTGACAATTTTATGAATGCTCACGTTGGCTCATCCCATGAGCGCTGGTGGAATACATTTTTTCGCTACCATAAGTATGATCAGCCACTCACTGTGCTGACTACAAATTGGGATATCTGGATAGAACGGGCGCTACGGCCTGTTCCCCGTCCTCGCAGACGACGGCCCGGGTTCCACTATGGTCAAGGCCCAGAGCGACTTGCGGCTGCTCCTCGTTTTCCATCACGCTGGTACATAGGCACAGACTTTGGCAAAGACACAACCATACATGGACATGTGACTTTGCTAAAACTTCATGGTTCTCTACCTTGGGCTGTTAGAGGGGGGCTGCTTGAGAAATATGGGGACTTACGTCCTGCTTTTCGAGGCGATGCGGCCATTATTCCTCCCATCGAACAAAAGGAGTTTGCGAGCTGGCTACGCCCGATATGGAAGCAGGCAGAACAAGCACTCAAACAAGCTGATAGACTCCTCGTAGTGGGCTACAGTTTTCCCGACTATGACCGCGAGATTCGCCGGCTTCTGAAACGCGGTATCGCTGATAAAAGAATAGACGTTCACATTTTCGACCCCTCTGCTGATTTGGTTCGGAAACGTATTGGCTCCTTTCTGCCTCAAATATCTATTGTCGAACACGGTGCAATTCCTGATGCCTGTGATGACCTAAGAAATGTGATTGGTAAACAAGACCACTGTTAATCGTTGTCAGCCGGTTCCGATGCAGCAAGTGACTGGTCCATGCAACCTCATTTCTAGGACAATTAGGCCCTCTGTGCGATGCGCCGAATTACCATTGCACGAAACTGACAATTGTTAAGCCCGGCGCATTACTCACGGCATCAAGCTAAGCAGCTTCTCGGGCAATCTTCCTAACATCAATCAGATATGCTCCGGTCGCACAAGATAGCCGTGCCTCTGCTCCGGTGA
>Ga0209979_1000473_pt1 | contig 55054 bp, 44 predicted proteins | sample AnhtaG_FD_183114 | JGI IMG/M metagenome (GOLD analysis project Ga0209979, IMG submission 183114) | Deep subsurface microbial communities from Anholt, Denmark to uncover new lineages of life (NeLLi) - Anholt_01485 metaG (SPAdes) (version 2) | ecosystem: Environmental > Aquatic > Marine > Oceanic... | reverse complement strand
GTCCTCAATGTAAACGCCGGTGGCGTCGGCACTGCCGTTGTTGCCGTAGTCGATGGTGTATTGGATTGTGTCACCAGCATCAACGAGGCCATTCCCATTGACGTCCACCAGCAAGTCCCACGACTTGACAATGGTAAGACTAGGCTGCCCTACCTCACCGGGATTCTTCAACGAGATAGTCTGTTGGCCGACGTTGATCGAATCCTGCACCGGATCCACCACCCCGGCGCTATCTATCCACGCCTGAACATTTCCCGTGGGGCTGGTGCCAGGATCGTCATCGCAGTCCAGCCGCACATCGACGCGCAGGATTACCTGCTCGCCCGCCTCCAGGTCATCGACCTCAACTGTGAGCAGAACATAGTCAGCATCGTTGGGGGGTGGTGCGAAAGGCGTGCTACCGGGAGGGTCAAAAACCTCGGAGATGATTGTAGCGCTGCTGCCTCCGTCATCGACAATGCCGGTGTCAAGGCCGAAGGTTCCAGCGCCGCCGCCACCGCCGTTCTCTACAGGGCCGTAGTTAACAGCCACGTTTGTGACGTCCACGTAGCCCACTCCGCTCTGACCCGTGGGCTGTGCGCCGAAACTGAAATCCAGTTGGATCGTCTGCGGGTCGTCGCTACCATCTCCTCCGATCGTGATAGCTGTCAGGAAGGTCACAATATCGCCGCAGAAGTAGTCGCCGCCTTCAAGCGATTCGACCACGTCATCAAACTTGCCGATGTCCCTGTTGTTGAAGGCTCCGCCACCGGTACTATGGTCGTAAGTGAATGGGGCTGCTGCGGTGAAATCGAGAGAGAAGTCGCCGCCTGCTGCCGCTGCCGGCTGAGCCGGCGCCAACGAAGCTAACCCCACCATAGATAGCAGCAAGCCGATAATAACAATGAGATTCAACCCAAAGTAAATCTTACGGCTGCTGTAACAGTTCTTCATCGCTCGTCTTGACCTAATCATGCTTTCCTCCAATGCCGGAATGCCATTTTTAGCATCCATTTTTCAATTTGAGATATGGGCACGTTGATATTATTGCCTCGATATAATCTTTGCATACCGAAGTATTGGGGTCAACTTGCCGAAAACTAACTTAACTTCCCCTTTCCAACACCTTTTTATGAATATCCCCATAATTTCGCCCTCTCATACTGCCTGGGGTAGGTTCATGAGCGAGAGCGGCATTGCAGATTATCTACTCTGCGTAGGTGATGTCACAGTCTGCTTAACGTTCGCGCAGGCAACATTCGGCGCTGGAACGACCGCGCGCTGCTGAAGGCCTACCATGTTCTGTTTCGTGGCGACAGAAGGTCCCGCCAGGAGGACCTCGACATGTTTGTCGGTAACGAGGGGGCGCTAAGGATGCACCACCAAAAGCAAATCAGCCGGCCTCATCGTGGACGATGAGCCATGTATTCCACCATTAATGAGAGATGCGGAGTTAATGATACGACGCTTAGCAGACGCGCCTCTAATAGCGGTATCACTTAGAGCAGCTAGTCCATTGTCGAATTAATTTTGCATATAAGTAATATAAGACTATTATAACTAATATATATTCATTATATTTTAAATATATTAAATAATCATAAAATAGCTTGACTTATATTAAAATACAATGTATAGTATTTGGGTGATACCTGAAGAAAATATCGGTGCCAATTGGTCATCCACTGGCGATAACGATAGGTCATTAGAAAGAGCCCCAGCCTGTGGCAGGAGATTGAATAAGAAGAAGCGCTTGCCATTGGCATGCTTAGGGGTGGTCCTTATCTGCCTGTTTGCTGGTCCCAGCCAAATTGCTGACTTGGTTGCCACAACTGCAGCCGGTGACCCATCCGACCACGCTGCGTCTGCTGAGGCAAATTTGCCAAGCGATGTTTTCCCAGACCGGCAGGGGGCTCTCGGCGAGATAGACTGGTCGCAGGTCGGGGCTCCCAATCAGAGCAGCCTCGGCACATTGGTTGCCATCCTCGACACCGGCATTGACCAAAACCATGAGGATCTAGTCGGCAGGGTTGTGGCTGAGGTCAACCTCGGCGATAGCCCGGTAGTAAACGACCTTCACGGCCATGGTACGCATATCGCTGGCATAATCGCTGCAAATACGGGTAACAGCATAGGTATTGCCGGAGTAGCTCCGGAGAGTCTGATAATGAACGTTAAGGTGACCGATGATAGGGGCAGGTGCGACGCGGCGGCAATAGCCGATGGCATCATGTGGGCAGTGGATAGAGGGGCCAACATCCTGAGCATAAGCCTGCGCCTGTCCGAGCCGTCGCAGGAACTGGAGAAGGCCGTAGCCTATGCCTGGAGTCATGGGGTGCTCATAATCGCCGCCGCAGGCAATGAGGGCGGCTCATTGCCGCAATATCCGGCCTACTATCCTGAATGCATTGCGGTGACGGCGACAAGGGAGGATGGATCACGGGCACCGCTGGCGAACCACGGTGACTGGGTGGATGTTGCTGCCCCAGGGTACCAGGTCTACTCTACGCTCCCGGATAATGAGTATGGCTACAAGACCGGCACTTCCCAGGCTACAGCCCATGTTGCTGGGCTGGCAGCGCTTCTTTACAGCATAGCCATCGATGGCAACGGCGATGGTCGGGTCAATGACGAAGTCAGAGCGGCAATCGAAGCTAGCTGCGTGCAGGCTGGTGGTAGTGGCATGGGGAGGGGTGTGGTTGATCCTGTGGAAGCGGTGACGCTACTGCAATCTGAATCAAACCTGCCTCCACAGCCTATCCCCTTAGAGTCAGGCAGTGAATGCTGGTTTTCAGTCGAAATCAATGGATATTCCGATTGATAGAGCTCAAGCCGTGCCCAAGCTCGTCTCTAATAATCAACCGTAATAATCAACCGTCCTTGCTTGGGAGCGTGGGCTTATCCTTCGCAAGGCGAGGGGAGTACTAGGCTTGTCGGGGACATTCCTCGACAAGCCTCAGGGCTTAATATTAAATGAGGAATGAGATGTACGTGGACGGGTTCTGGATTCTGATTGGTGGTTGTGCTGGCGTCATTATAACGTTATCCGCAATCGCTATCTCAATCAGAACATTATGCTACAGAATAATAAGGTGACCTCCTTATCGTTGAGGACTCTGGATCTCGGTTTACTCAGGGTTCAAGGGGTTCGCTGGACAAGAGGTCCATATACAGAACGGTGGTTTTCATTTATATACACTATTGCTCACCGATAGAGGCATGGGGCTGGCTTACATTTGACACGCGGACTACGGGGAGTACACGAGAAAAGCTTGGTTTTTGCTACTTGCAGGTAGGTGAGGCTAGGGCCTGGGCCGCATTACTGCGTCGAGAACCTCAGTGATCTCGGACATCTCAAAGGGCTTTCGAATAAAAAACAGAGGTCCCAGCGACATCGCCTCCAGAGCTACGGGGTCGTCACCATATCCGGTAATGACAGCCACTACTGATTTCTTGCTACGCTCCTTTATGGCTCGGAGCACCTCCACCCCGCTCAAACGCGGCAGCACCAGGTCGAGGAAGATCAGGTCGAAGCGCTGCCTTTCCAGTTCCTCCATGGCTTTCTCACCACTGTCCACCGCGACCGCCTTATAACCATGATCCACAACGGCATCCTGCATGAGTTGCCGAATCCCAGGGTCGTCATCGACAATGAGCGCTGCGCCCCCCAAGTTTGGCTTAATAGTAGTAATAAAGCTATTGAGGTCCTCAGCCCTGAATCTTCGGTCGCCGCGGGGGCCAACTCGGTAGCTTTTTAGCAGCCCGAGGTCGCTCCAGCGCCGCGCCGTATTGGTGTGCACGTGAAGCAGGTCCGCTACCTCACGCACAGTGAGGAATCGTTCTGGCAACTCGTTCCCATCACCATTACCGCGCCGACGTTGATAGTTCTCCTCAGTCATCACACCTTTCCTTTACACTAATTACTATTACTTAATTTTGCTTATAATTACATAACATATCATAACATATCCTAACACAAGTTACCGAGTTTGTCAATAGGGCAATCCTAAGAAGGAAGGCGGTGATATGAGATGAAGAAACCACTAGCGGTAATCCTGGCGCTGGCCGTGGTGGTGAGGGCAGGCAGGGGTGTGGTTCAGGTAGGCAGAGGTAACCAGATTCCGGATACAGGCAAGCACGACAAATTGAATATTGCTGGTGTGCCCCACGACAAGATGGCTGATGTGAAGGCAGCCAACGCCACGCCTTATCTTCAATTGGTAATGTGTCCACCCATTGCACATTACGCTATACTGTGACCGACTGAACAAATTGATCTATTCTGCAATCGGAATCACCCTGTGGCAACTATACCCCCGCTTTGCTAAGGATTTCCAGGTATCCCATGTCACCATCCTCTCTAAGGCGACTCAATCGTCACAATGCGCCCTAAGTTGACTTTTGTTCCAATTTTGGACTTTTTCTTAAAAAAGTATTGACAAAGCACCAAATAGTTGGTATAATCCTAATAATTAGGTTATGACTAATGATTAATATGGTCAGTATTGTAGGTGTTACACAAATCTTCTGACGGATGCATTAAATGGCACAGGAGCCACAAAAAGATAAAATGATTGAGAACATCCTCCAGCTTACGGACAAGGCGTTCCAGGAGTGGCTTCCCATGCTTCCAAAAGAATGGCTTCACATAGACATAACCACCTCCCAGCTCAAAGTCGTTCTGCTAACATTCGTAAGCGGCCCTCTACGTATGAGCGATATCGCTTCCGAACTTGGAGTAAGTCTGGCTACAGCAACGGGAGTGGTAGACCGGCTGGTTGAAAGAGGTATGTTAATACGGGAGGGTGACGCTGAGGACCGCCGTGTGGTTCTGTGTCGCCTTTCAGATGAGGGGGAGAAGCTGATAAGTGGAGTGTGGCAGCTGTCCCGTGATCAGCTCGGTGAGATGATGAGAACAATGACTCCCCCCCAGCTGAGGCTAATTACTGAAGCGCTGCAGGTGCTCATACAAGCCGGGAAGGTGATGAAAGATAGTTTACAGGCGGGCTAAGCGCGGAACGTTAGGTGAGCAGGCTACCTGCCCTGTCGCGCTGCAGGAAAAAGAGGATATGTAAAGTGATTGGTTCAATAGTAACCGTGGCAACCAATAGGGAGCAAAATCTTCGCGCGGTAGCCGGCCATGGATCGACCAATCATAGGATGCAGTTAGGAATCATACTGCGGAGTTCTACGAGGTGAAATAAAGTTCCTTCGATCTTCCTGAACTTAGGGAGGAGCTATTAAAATGGTAAACAATATTAGTAATGTGCCCGAAGAATCAACTAGCAAAGGCAAGTGCTGCCACTACTGGATAGTCGAGAGCCCCGATGGCCCCACCAGTAGGGGCGTGTGTAAGTTTTGCGGCGCGGAAAAGGAATTTGACAATTACGGGCCAGACTCATGGTCACAGATGGATCGCGATGCATCCAAGTCTGCTGAATTCTCTAGCCCTGGCTTGCCGGACCTTGCGCATGTTGGGGAGCAAGATAACTCCTAAGGCCGCATTAAGAGGGGTATAACAGGTTATCAGATTTGAAGAATATAAAGAAAAAGACGGGTCCAGAAACAAAGTGAGAGGAGAGGTCGAGTGCGTGTGTTAGTTACAGGTGGAGCAGGAAGGTTGGGAGTAAATGTGTGTAAGGCCTTTCTTAAAAATGGATATCAGGTGCGTGTATACGATCTAAATAATGACCGCAACAGAGAGAGCGTCAAGGAACTTGGGAGAAAGGCAGAAATCGTATATGGAGATATCACTCAACCTGACTCGGTTCGGAAGGCGCTGGAAGAAGTAGACGTAGTGGTCCATATGGCTGGCATCTTGCCCCCTGTAGCCTACGAAAAGCCTGAACTGGCCAGGAAGGTTAATGTAAGGGGAACTGGAATAATTGTCGACTGTATCAAAGAGAAAGATGGACATATTCCCTTGGTATTTACCTCCTCGGTAGCGGTGTTTGGTCCCACCCCCAATGCTACGGAACCCCTATCACCAGATAAGAATGATCCTAATCCCAGGGGTGCCTATGGTGAGACCAAGCTAGAGGCAGAGAAATTGATCAAAGAATCAGGGATTGACTTCCTCATACTGCGCCTGACTGCAGTCATGTACTTTGACTATGAAGTGAGCGACCTAAGGCGCATGTTTTCTATACCGCTGAATAATCGAGTTGAGTTCTGCCATCCCGATGATTTGACTTTGGCGATACTCAATGCGGTCAAGAATTTCAGCAACCTAAAGGGGAACACACTGGTTATTAGCGGTGGGCCTGAACAGCAAATGTTGTACCAAGATATGGTCGGCTCCATTCTAGGTGTTATGGGGTTGCCCCTGCCGCCAGCTCACAAATTCACCGAGAAACCTTATTACCTGGACTGGTATGACACAAGCAAGTCCCAGGAATTACTTAACTTTCAACGAAAGTCGTTTGCCGACTACCTCAGAGACTATTCCCGAGGGCTGACTAGGCGATACTCTGCCCTATTCCTCCCCTTCATGCGCTACTTCGTTTCACCGCTGCTGGGGAAGGCTGTCGTTCAGTTTATGTAACCGGGTGGATAATAGCCTCCCGGGCCAACCCGAGAGGCTAACTTGATAAGGGTTCCTCGATATATCGGGGAACCCTTCTTATTATAAGCAATAGGCTTGGCCCTACCAACCAGCGCCCCGCCCAGGCAATCTTGGATTTCTGTCTAGAGCAAGAGATTATCAAGCCAGACCTCCGCAGATATGAGATGGTAGTGATCTGCTCGTCGCGCGTAGGTCATGAGCTGGGGTATTTGCCTGTGTTTGGCCGGATGAACTAAGCCCTGTTTACCTGGCCATGGTGTGCTGTCAGCAACCCCACTACTTTTCCAGCTCGAGGATGGCGACCAGTCCGTGCCCAGACCCCATCCGCTGCTGAAGATGTATCTGTATCACACCGTTAGCTGCATACCATCATAGGCAAAGCGGATCATCTGGTTATTCGATTCCAGGGCACAATAGTCCTCATAGCTCCGGTTCCAGTATTCCTCCAGGTGGACGAAGAGCACCCTTTTAGCCTGGATACGTGTAGCCAAGTCCAGGGTCTGCTCAAAGGTATAGAGGGTGGTTCTTGAGATATGTTCAGGGGGATAGTTGAAAACATGTTTCAGCCCATCTTCGAATATCCCCGGTTGGATGATCGAGAGATCAGCTTTTTGAACCTCGTCCCGATGCTCCGGGAAGGGCTTGATATCGCAGGGAGCATAGACCACCCTGCGCCCTGACTTTTCAAAAACGTAAACGAAAGACATCTGGGCACCTCGGTCGACGGGGATAGCAGTGATCCTGACGTCTTTTATCCGGACCTCGTCCTGAAAAGGCTGGAGCCGGATAAACACGATTCCCTGGTAAAAGTCGATCGCGGGGCCATACTGAGATTGGATATACCTCACGCGCTCGCTTATGCCTTCAGGGAGGAGCAAACAAATCTGCTTTTCTGGATAGGCACGCCAGGTGCGAAAATCCAATGAAATCTGCTCTACTACCCGGAGGCCTTCCACGTGGTCTGGGTCCAGATGGGTGAAGGTCACGTAATCGATGTTGTGAATATGGGAACGGTTCAACAGGCTTGAAATCTCCGCCGGCGTGTCGATCAGCAGGTTGATGTCATGAAGTAAAGCGGAGGGGCCTGCTCTGGAATAGGGAACGCCTTTCTCACGGGCCTCGTGGCAGACTCGGCAGCGGCAGAGGGGCTTGGGGATGACCATACACCCCCTGGAGCCCAAGATGGTCCATTTCATGGGACGCGAGAAGACGTCTTGCTTTTGCGGATTCAGGCTATGAACCCGCCTTCCGTAGAAAGAAGTCTGGCCTGAGGGGATCCCACCTACCTACCAACCTATCGAACGCAGGATGGGACAATGTCTTTTTGAATATCCGATAGTAATACAGCTCCTCTACAGAAGACAGGTATGGATTGTCCCCTCCCTTGTTGTGTTCTGCGAGTTCGCTTTCAGATATTTGCTTATCAGCCTGTGAGCGCATGATATACGCTACACCTGAACCCTGAGCGAAGAACCGCTTTGGCTGATAAATGATGTGGTCGGGCAAACAACCCTCGAAGGCCTGGCGCAGAACCCACTTCCCGACTTGCTCCGGGCCGTGAATTTTGTGTCCCAGGGGAATCTTCATGCTAAAATCCATCACCTTGGCGTCAAGAAAGGGCGTACGGGTTTCTATGGAGTTTGCAGCCGCCAGCCTGTCTAACCTTTGTAATGCGGTGTTATGAGCTACGTTGATAAGCAGATCGACTATACCGGCAACCTCCTCCTGGTTCCTTCCCTGTTTGAACTGGCCATCATACCCAGCAAGAAACTCGTCTGCTCCCTCTCCGGTGAAAACGCAATTGGTATACGGGCTGACAAACCGTCCAGCCAAGAAATTGGCAATTGCTCCATGCACACAGCTCTCCTCATACATCTCCTGGTGATAGATAGCCTGAGGCAATATCTCGTTTATCTCCTTTTCACCGAACATCAAAATGTGATGCTTGATGCCTAGATAGGCAGTCACATCCTTAGCCAGCGGGAGGTCCTGTCCTTCCTCCATACTCACGGTAAAGCATTCGATATCCGGCTTTATCTGACAGACCATATAGGTAATAAGGCTACTATCTAAACCGCCGCTCAGGAGAATTCCGCCCACAGCATTATCTTTCATCCGTTTCTCTACTGCCTCTTCTAGCAGTTGGCGTGTCACCCTTTTGGCCTGTTCGTAATTTTCGAATTCGGGGGTTTCCACAGCTTCGCATGTATATCGTTGGAACCCCATTTCCCGTGAATAAATATAACCGGGCGGGAATTCCCTAACGTCATCAGCTATACCTACCAGGCTCTTTGCCTCTGAGGCAAAGCATAATGCTCCTTTGCTGTTGTGCCCATAGTAGAGGGGTTTTATTCCTGCCCAGTCACGGGCCAGTACCATCTTTCCGTTGTCAGATATAGCACAGGCGAAGTCTCCATCCAGCTTCTTGGCAAACTTGGAACTGAATTTATCATAGAGGGCCAGCAAAGCCTCTGCATCAGTCATTTTCAATTTCTCTGGGTTATATATACGTCCATCAAGGACGACTGTCCTCTTGCCATCAGATGTGTGATGTGAGCCATCCTTACAGTCCGCTCCTATGTTCAGTTCATTGCAGCCTATATTTACCTGACTGTCTCGACTAATCCAGGTCTCATGCGGGCCTCTAAACTTGATCCTCTCAAGCATTAGATCTAGCTCGCTATTGTCAGTGCCTAAAATCCCGGCAATTCCTGCCATAATCACTTCCCCTCTATATCGTTAATCTACGCCTTCGCTTCCTGGAAGGCGTCGAGCACACTGATGGCTTCGAACCCGTCCACGCAATAAGCATCCGCTCCTATTTCCTTGGCGTATTCATTGGATACTGCTGCCCCACCGATCAAAACCTTGACCTTATCTCTGAGGCCATTCTCTTTCAGCGCCTCAATTACCTCTCCCATGGCCACCATCGTAGTGGTCAGCAGAGCGGAGAGCCCCAGGTAATCGGGCTTATATTCCCTTACAATCTCCACGATCTTTTCGGTAGGCACATCTGTGCCCAGGTCATTTACCTCGTAGCCAGCCCCTTTGAGCAGGATGGCAACGATATTCTTTCCTATATCGTGGATGTCTCCCTTTACCGTGACTATGGCGAATTTCCCCTTTGTTTCCACATTTGAAGCTTCGAGAAGAGGCTTCAGGATATCCATAGCTGCGCCAACTGCCTCGGCGGAGGCTAGCATGTCCGGTATAAAGTATTCCTTCGTGGAGAATTTCTCTCCCACCACTTGCATTCCTGCAGTCAGACCTTGCTTGATTATTACGTCCGGAGAGATGCCGTTGTCCAGTGCCGACTGCGTTAGCTCCACCACCCCGGGTCCGGTTAGTTCTTCATCTATCCCCTCGTCATCCTGTGTCTTTCTTCCCTGTATGACATTTTCCTTAAGTAAGGTGATGATATCTTCACTCATTGCTATCTCCCTTCTTCATACACGTTTAGCCGGGGCAGTATGCCAGGTATTTCTCGGAATATCTTAGAAGTGGTAGCTTGATCTATATGCTCCACAGGTTTTGAAAGTAGTTGCTGCATTTTCTGGTAAGCTAGAGCGAACACATTATCGGCCTCCCCATCCCCTTCAAAGGGATAAGGCGCTGAAAGTTCCCCGCTGCGCATCACGCGGCGAATATAGCTAATGTAAAGCTTCTGTGGCGTTGCCGCCACTGCTCTGATTTGTTTCAAGACCTCAGCGATCTCTGTTTCGTTGATCCGCGGCGGCCTCAGGAAAAACCTGATCATCTGGAAATGGGCATCGTCCAAGACAGCCTGGAGCAGGCAGAAAACCGAGTTGCAGTCGAGGAGACCGTATGCACAGTGCAGATACTGAGGCCCGCTCAAAGTGATTAATATATCGGAGAACAGTCTTTCCACGGATGCTTGTGTCCCCGGCGTCTTCGTGTCGCAGACGCCCGAGGTAGAATAATTAGGCAACTTGTAGAATCGCGCCATTTGAACGCAGTCGATGTTGTACTGGCTGGTTTCGACAGCACCATAGGAATCGCCAAGGGTATCCATTCGCGCCCTAACGGGCACACTTCCGTAAATAACCGGTGTTCCATTATTTACTAGCTGGCTTAGTGTTATCCCTGCCAGGACCTCGGCGTTTATTTGAGCTATAATTCCAGCTTCCTTAATGGGAGCAGTGCTTCCGGCCTGAGGCGATGAGGAGACTACTATGGGCAACGCCCTGCGGCAAATCTCGATAAAAGTCTCTGTTGTATCATCAACGAATTGCAGTGGGCTCTTGACTAAGCAGGTGATAAAGGAAATGATGGGGTTTGCCTTAAGTTCTTCTTCCCCTCCCACTATCAGCTTTGCCATGTTCACCACATTGTCCAGTTGACTCAGGCTGGTTAGTCCCGACATGACGTGCTTGGTGGTGTTATTTAAGGAGGCGAAGAATTTATTAACATCCTTATTATCTTCTGTAATGTCTTTATCCTGGATATTTACAGTGCGGATATAGCCATCCAGGGTTTCCAGGTGTTCACACACATGTGCCGACTGGCAAAGGTCGGCAACGGTTCCGCGCCGCGGCTTAAATTCAGGCACCATGATCTCAGTATCGGGGTCAGATTTCTTAATATAGGTTGGAAACTCAACATCCAGCCATATGTTGGTTTCGGAGCCGGTGATGAAGAATACCCTTGGCTCTTCACCCTTCATTATCAGGCTATTGTGTGGGTTCCTGGCGCCCAGCTTGACTGTCTTGGGTGCGTTATCGAGGGCATCGAGAACGAGTTTCTCCGGTATTTTCACCAGCCAGCACGGATGGTCACTGGGAGAAACCGGTGTAACCTGCGCACCATTGCTATTGAACATCTCTGCGGCCCTTGGATTAAAACATATCAAGCCAGGATCACTCAAAATCTCCATGGAAGCCTGGTGGATTTTCTCTACCTGTTGGTTTGTCATCCTTTCAAAAGGAGTATCGATTAAGATCCCTTCTCTGGGCACTTCGCCCTCCTCGTTAGATTATTATCTATGGTTATTCTAGATACTCCAAAGAAAGTCTGAAGGCTGACGCTCTACGCCTTGCGGTGTACAGCATATCTATGAGGTGCTCTGTAGCCAAGACTAATCCGAAAGAGCCTCTCGCTTTCTGTAGCGTAGCCTTATGCAGATCCTCCCAAACGGACGCTACTGCATCTTCTATAAGTATAACATCATAGCCTTTGTTGAATCCTTCCCTGAAGGAATTTTCTACGCAGATGCAGGTGTCTATGCCGGTGAATATGATTGTATCAGCACCTATGCTCTTCAGCCATAGCTCGAACTCGGTATCCTGGAAGGCAGAGTCCCTCCTTTTTATGACTATGTGGTCCTCTTGTGTTGGCACTAGCTCATCGATTATCGCTGCGTCCCATGTTCCCCTCACACAGGTGGGAGGGGGGCTTTCGATAAAATCTAGCCTCTCTTTAGGGATGATGCGGTGTCTCCTGGTGAGGAGGTCTATCCCGGATGCCTCTCTAACCTGTTGGGTGTAAAATACAGGTATGTGGAGTACATGACAGGCATCTATGACCTTTTTCACATTTGGGATAATGCTCCTGTATTTATCTACTTCGCCGCCGAATCTCTGGTAAGAACCTCCTTGTGTACAAAAGCCATTCTGCATATCTATGACTACCAGGGCGGGATGAATATCTAGAGGCCTTGCACGCGCCCCGGCATCGATTTCCTTATGTAGAGATTTTTTTAAACCTTTTCTATTAGCCGAACTCATTTTTCAAATTATATCGTGCGCTATTCTATTAGCTTCCCTTTCCTATAAGCCCGGATATACTCTCTGCATGAGGCATCTTTTCCGGTCAGCATGTCAGCAACCCTGACGAAGCTCATTATCTTCACGTCAAGGGGATCCAGGATCGCGGCATCGAGTCCCGCAGAGGCTGCCATTAGCAGGAAGGCCCGGTTCACTATACCCCTGTTAGGCAGCCCAAAGGAAACGTTACTGAGCCCCAGTACCGTCTTGGCAGATGGATGACGGGATTTAATCTGCTCGATAGTCTTTAGCGTAACCAGTCCCTGGTCGGTGTCCACCGAAATGGGAAGCAGCAGGGGATCAAAAAAGACCTGATCCTCCCTCACACCCAGCCGGGCCAGGTGCGTCATTATCAGTTCACTGGCAGCCAGCCGCTCCTTGACAGTGTTGGGTATACCTCCTTCTCTCATGACCAGAGCTACAAGCGATGCCTGGCGCTCTGCTGCCAGACGCCCGAGGGGTTCCAGCTTGTTAGGATCTATATTAACTGAGTTGATCATGGCTTCGGTGCCATTATAATGTGCCATTGCGGCCAGTAGCACCTGGGGGTCGGAGCTGTCTAAACACAAGGGTACATCGGTCGCTTCCTGAACCGTGTCTATAACCCACTTGATGTCTACGATTTCCTGCTCCACGCCGCGACCCGTTCCGGCGTTCACATCCAAATAGTCGGACCCGGCATCTGCCTGCTGGCGGGCCAGCTCCCGGATGAAGGTAGCGTCCTTGTTAACAATTGCCTCTGCTACCCGCTTAGTGGTGGCGTTTATCCTCTCACCGATTACAATCATAATGCCTCATTCTATCATCATTTCGGGGAAGTGCTAGCTAATACCATACGGCTACATAGACGTAGTTTATATAACCTTCGGATACTGCTCCACGAGAGGCATATGCATCATTGCTACATTTTGGATGGTCAAGGAAAGTCCTTATTAATTCACTCTCGAGTTGTTTCACATGTCTTACGCTTGTTGATTCATATATCGGAATAATATTATCGCACCCATGCCTTGATGAAGTTACTTCTAAATCGTTTGTTCTTCCAATATAAAACTCGCGTGTTTCGTTACCGTTTGCAATACGCCTCACTCATCTTTTTAACTCTGCAATAACATCTGATGGCCATCCAGAAATAGGATTCAATTCCACTCTACCTACACTATTTTTAAATATCTAAGATTCCCGGTATCTCCTCGAGTATCCGTTGCCTTACTTCATCGGGAAGCCGGTAACCGGGAGCGGCGAGGATCTCCTCAACCCTATCTCTGGCCCGGGCGTACGTGTCCCGTTTGCCTTTGGCCTGCCATTCCTCCAGATGATCCCTATCGCTAAGGGTGGGCTGGTAATGCTCGGTGCGCATATATTTTCTGGTATGCTTGGCGGAAACGAAGTTCCCCCCTGGCCCTACTTCCTTAATGAGGTCAAATGCCAGGGTATCCTCATCCACCTTTATACCTTCCACTGCCCTCATCACCATCCCTATTATCTCATTATCCACGACATATTTCTCGTAGCTTACACTGAGGGCGAAGTCGAGCAGACCGGCGGCATCGTGGATAAAGTTGGCCCCGCCTAGGGCACAGAGCAGGCTGGAGAGCGCCGACTCATAGCCGCACTGGGCATCGACGGTTTTGGCATCGGACATGCCAGCGGTGGCGTAGAAGGGGAGCCGGTAGAACTGAGCCAGCTGAGCGCCAGCAGCGTTCAATAGTCCCATCTCGATGGCACCGGCGATGTATTTCAGGTCGCGCAAATCAGCGCTGGAGGCCACTGAGCCGTAGATCACCGGGGTGCCGGGATTCACCAGCTGGGTGAGGCAAACCTCGGTGAGGGAATCTACGTTCTGGATCACGAGATTGCCGGCCAGGGTCACTGGGGAGGTAGCACCGCACAAGGGCTCCGCGGGGAGCGCTATGGGGATGCCAGCCTCGGCAATGGTTACAATCATATCCCCATAGATCCGATCTATTTTCAGCGGGCTGATGGCGCATACAATCATGGAGATGATGGGCTCCTGGCACAGTTTGTCCGCCGAGCCCGCGATGACCTCCGCCATTCGGATTACCTGCTGTATGCCCTGCGGGGTGTAAACCCCTCCCATGACATGCTTGGCGGTGTTGTCCAGGCCGGCAAAGAAACGGTTGATATCTATATTCTCTGCCGGGACATCGTTGGGATAGGTGGGCAGCAGGAAGAAGTGAATGTTCTCCAGGCCATTGACGAGCTTGGTGATACGCTTCAGGTCGTGGAGGGTAGCCCGCCGTCTTTCTCCCGATGCCGTGTCGATGACATTAAGAGCAGTACCCCCGGTGCCCGCATATACCCGTGTCCCACCCAGGGTTATGTGGTGCTCCGGGTGGCGACCATGAAGGGTAACCTCCGAGTGTGCCCGGGCGACAAGTTCCATGACTGCCTCTCTAGGCAGTCTCACGATGCGGCCATCGACCGCGGCCCCGGCGTCTTGGAAAAAGGTAAGCGCCCTGTCCGAATTAACCTGAAAGCCCACATCCTCAAACACCCTCATTGAGGTGTCATGGATCTGGGCTATATCATCCTCAGATAGCGGCTTATAGCTGCCGCCCTCCAGTCCCTTCCTGGCCAAATCACCTCCTGTTTTTACAATCCTGCTTAGTGCAGAACCGGCAGGGCGAAAGCCGGAGGCGGTGCTTCTCGCCCCATCCCAGGCCAATGATGCCAGAGATCGATTTGCGTGGCATCATCAGGCATTCCTTGTTGAGACTCACCCCCATTGGGGCCGAATCCATGATCTCAAAAAGAACCCTCTGCTGGGTGATATCCCAGTCACAATAGCCCGGGCTATAGCGCTGCGTTATCTCAGCGCCATTCGAGGTGGCAAGCTCTCGAACCATTTCCTGAAAATGGCAGGCCGTCCTCTCCGCTGCCTCCGAGCCTACGGCATCGAGGATGGTGGGCTTCAGTATCTCCCCTTCCTTCATTAGCTGTGATACCCTCTCCTCCAGGCCATGGCCAATGCTAGACACAAATATGACTGCCTGCTGACAGGGATAGAGCACCCAGCTCAATACTTCGCTAGTAATGGTTGTCGTTATGCCGTTCTCCAGGGTAACCCGAGGGCGACGCACACGCTTTATATCCATGAGCTGGTAGAAGTAAAACGGTTCGATGAAATCATAGGCCTCCTCGATCTCCTCATCTATCAGCGATGATATGGATGAGGAGGGGCCATGCCCATTGCCGTAACCCAGACTGCGGTACACCTTACCCTTATCTATCTCTATCTCGAAGTTCTTAGTAATTGCTTTGACCATGGAACTTCACCTCGCTACTATCATGATCGATCCCGCTTGCCCTTATTCCTGCAATTCCAGCTATCGGTTAAATTCGATCGCCATAGGCTAACAAGAGGCTTTTTCCTCAAGCACCGCATCCGCCAACGTTCCACAACACCCGTGAGGACGCCATTCTCATTGGGCTCACGAGCTACCTTCCCGTGAGCAGTCGCTACAGAGCCACTATTGGACTGTGGCTAGCAGACTGTAGCCAGCAATGTGGGAATATTATGGGGCGGATTAGCAGAGGAAAGCTGCAAGTAGTTCGGAGGGCTAGAGGGAGGAAATCATAGGTGCGGAGGTTATCCATCTATGCTGGTGGGTTAAGCTGTAATCCGGATCAATACAGCTTACTGTATATAGGTTACTATATTTGGGGGTGCCTGTCAAGGCGAGTCTCCACGGCAGAGGCAAGAGGGCTTGCCAATCGAGGTCTATGTCAGCGGGTAAGAGAATCAGTGCCTTGCCCAGCTCAGCGGACACCAGCGCTTCAAGGCGTCCTTTTTCACGCCTCTTTGCCTTTTTAAAGCCGATTTGAGGGGCGCAATTGGTCCCTATTCTCTAGACCGCCTGTCAGACTAAAAAGTACGCTTTGCGACACGGGAGGTCGCGGCACCACTATCTGCACAATACGCTATCTTGTTATTCCTTGCTCTTGCACCCAGCGGCTGGCTCCTATCATTCATTTAGAAACGTCACACTTGGATTCCTATGATAGTGATCTGCCGACCGATTAATAGTATACCCTTCGAGGTTGAGGCTGAGCTGCCGGTATTGACAAAGCTACTGGCAGGTGATAAAAGTAGGTACAGGCGTTGAGTCTAAAATATCACTTTCAGTATATAGAAAGTGTTAATTTACTCTAGGGACAGGACAGCGTGGCTTAACAGGCTGCATTTAGTATGTGGGGAACCCCGGATAGAAGGCGGTTAAGTCGCCCACTTTGACCGTAGAGGTGATCAAAAATGCCCAAAGCGAAGGTGAATGAGGTCAATATCGATTATGCAGTCCACGGGCGGGGAGAGCCCCTGGTTCTAATACAGGGACTTGGTGGACCTCGTTCAGGTTGGATTTTCCAAACTCGTGCTTTTGGTAAGTACTACCGGGTGATTACCTTCGACAACAGGGGTGTGGGGAAAAGTGATAAACCCGGCGGATCCTACACCGTCAGGACGATGGCGGATGATACTATCGCTTTGCTGGACTACCTTGGAGTTGATAAAGCTCACGTACTGGGGATCTCTTTGGGGGGCATGATTGCCCAGGAGATAGCTATTAATTATCCGGAGAGGGTGAGGAAGCTCATCCTGGCGTGCACTGCTGCTGAGACCGGGGCTACTGATGAGAGTGTCATAACAGCCATGGGTCTTGGTGACGGTTCCTCCGAGGCAGAAATTACAGATCTCAGAAGTGCAGATATGTCAAAAGTGATGAGTGCGGTAATTTCGTTATCTTATAACCGGAAGCTATTCAAAGTGCTTTTCTTGCCCCTGTCTAAAATTTACCTTAGATTTGGGGAGGTAAAGGCTATTAGCGGACAATTGGAGGCTGCTGCGGCTTATAGCACGCTGGACCGGCTACAACAGATCAAGGCCCCCACATTGGTGATAGTGGGAACCGGAGATAAAATCTTCCCGGTTCACTCCTCAGAAGTGCTGGCAAATAGGATAACTGGTGCCAGGTTAATCAAGGTTGAGGGTGGATCGCATGCATTTTTTATGGAAATGAGGGGTAGATTTAACAAGGAAGTCCTGAATTTCCTAAAAGGTAGTTGAGCAGTTTAGTTTAGATAAGTAAAGTTTGTCTCATTCTGCTAGGCTTTCAGCAGTTCAATCATCACGCTGTACCGGGTCGATTGTACCTCCTTCATCCTGAACTGAACCCAGCGATCAGTGAAGAGTCTGATCATTTCACCTCTTTAGATCGTAGTTCCCCTTTTGTCTAATGCCTGGGTATACTTGCACCGGTCACTGGGTGCAGAGACCTAGATGTCAGAAGTTGTTGAGACTTGGCTGTCTAATGAAAACCGCTCAGCCTTTTTTTCCTATAGAGGGGTTGGGCGAGGGATAACACCTTAACGGAATGTTAAGTTGGGGGGGAGCAGAGACAAGAACCTAGGGCAAAGGCATTTTGTACTTAATCCTAAGTTCTTCAAGTGCCTTGCTCCGCAACGTCTCCAAGTGTGCCCTAAGGCAGTCCTGTTCTTCATTGGACAAGCGAGACATGATCTTGCTAATGGTGGTCTCTTCCTTCATTCCCTTACGTAAAGCTTCCTCACCTTTTTCGGTTAATGTGACTCTTACTAGGTTCTTCCTTTCGAGGTCCTTTGTTTTTCTTAGCAGGCCCCGTTTCTCCATGCGAACTAGCAGCGCTGAGATTGTGTGAGGCTCTCGAATGAGCCATCGCGATATCTGGGCTGGGGTTGCTTGCTCTCCGATGGCTTTCACCACGAACAGGACCGTAGCTTGCGTATACGGAACGCTCCCTGATAGCCTTAGTTCATCTTCAATGGCTTTGTACATTAGGCCGTGAGTCTGGCGCAGAAGTAAGAAGAGTTGCCTTTCTCGGTCGATGGTTACATTGCCTTCCATTTTTCACCCCGGATAACAGATTTCTGCTACTTACAGTATGCCGTATAGTATACCACGAGAAAAACCAGTTTGACAAGCCCGACGGCCGGCTTCAGCCCACGTTTATAACCTCTCGCCAGCGTCAAACGCCGCGCTTATGCGCGGCGCCAACTTTATTATCGCTTACCACGTATCCTAAACTGGTGTCCACGACTAATGGTAACTGTACAATAAAGTCTTCGTTTTGCTGGTCTGGGTAGCTTGAACGAGGACTCTGGGAGTTAAGGCGGCGAGAGTTTCCTCTCCCGGTTACCTTGGTTCCCTTGGCTTACCACTTAACTATTGTCTTTCCTGTTGGCTGGGTTTAAATGGGCTGGACACCTTGACAGTTAGCCACCAAAGGGTCTATCATCGCTACAGTTGGTGGGAAAAACCGGGCATGGCCTAATTCATCATGTGTATTGAAGGGCGCATGGGTGTAGAAGGTATATTCGAAAGGGAGAAATAAGAAGGGAGAAAGCCATGGCAGAGAGGACGATCAAAAAAGGCAGCTTATTTTTTATGGAAGAGGTGCCCGCCGCAGAGGTGTTTACCCCTGAGGACTTTAACGAAGAGCACCTCATGATAATCAAAACACTCGAAAGTTTTATCAAGAATGAGGTAGTGCCCAATATCGATGCGCTGGAGCATAAGGACTGGGACCTAACCCGCCGGCTGATGCTACAGGCGGGGGAACTGGGGTTTCTGGGGGTGGATATCGAGGAGGAATACGGCGGCTCCGAACTAGACCATATAGCCTCCCTGCTTGTCTGCGAGTACTCGGCGCTGTCAGGCTCCTGGGGCCTGTGCTTGAATGACCATACTGGGATCGGCTCTATGCCGCTGGTCTTTTTTGGCAACAAAGCCCAGAAGGAGAAGTACCTTCCCGCTCTGGCAACGGGTGAAAAGCTCGGAGCTTATGCGCTTACAGAGCCGGGGGCGGGCACAGACGCTATGTCAATACAAACCACGGCGGTTCTCTCGCCGGATGGCAAATACTATATGCTCAGTGGCACCAAGCAGTATGTCACCAATGGTGGCTTTGCCGACATCATCTTCACATATGCCAAGATCGATGGTGACAAGATGACTGCCTTCATATTGGAGAGGGACTTCGAGGGGATATCATTCGGGGCGGAGGAGAAGAAGATGGGGCTTCGCGGCTCCTCCACGTGCAGCATATTCCTTGACGGTGCCAAGGTGCCGGTTGAGAATGTCCTCTATGAAATCGGAAGGGGACATATAGTGGCCTTCAACATCCTCAACCTCGGCAGGTTCAAATTAGGCGCGGGATCTGTAGGGGTAGCCAAGCTGGCCATGGAGAGCAGTGTGGGATACTCCAAGGAAAGGGTGCAGTTTGGCAAGCCAATATGCCAGTTTGGGCTGATAAAACACAAGATCGCCGAGATGGCGACAAGGTTATATATGGCCGAGAGCATGGTCTATCGGACCGGCGGGCTCATTGATAATATCTTTGCCACCGTGGACCGGGCCGCTGAGGACACCGGCCGGCAGAGTGCTAACAGCATATTTGAGTACGTGGTCGAATGCTCTATCAATAAGGTCTACTGCTCGGAAATGTTAGCCTATGTGGCCGATGAGGCGGTTCAGATATATGGGGGCTACGGATATTGTGAGGAATACCCGGTGGAAAGGATTTATCGGGATAACCGGATATTCAGGATATTTGAAGGGACAAATGAGATAAATAGGCTGCTCATCATTGGACAGATGATGAGGAAGGCGTTGAAGAACGAGATACCCCTTTTACCCGTGGCGGAGAAGGTGAGGGAAGAGGTGCCAGCAATGGAGCCTCTCTCTCCCAGTTCAGAAGATGGCTCCTTAGGATATCAGCGCAAGCTGGTCGAGAGGGCAAAGAAGATATTCCTGTTCTTGTGCGGTGGTGCGGCGCAGAAGTATGGAATGGCCTTGGAGGAGGAACAGGAGGTTCTAGGCCTGTTGTCCGACATTGCCCAGGAGATATATGCCATGGAGAGCGGTCTTCTGAGAGCGCTGAAGTCCATCGAGTCTGTGGGGGAGCAGCAATCAAAAATGAAGATAGACATGGTGCGGCTCTATGTAAACGATGCCATGGTTAGGATAAGGGGTTATGCCCGGCAGATACTGGCAGCAATGGAGACGGGGGAGGCGCTTGACAGTCAACTGGCGACATTGAGGAAGGTATCTCAGTTCACTCCCATAAACGGCGTTCAGCTTCGCAGGGATATCGCTGACGGGATCATAGAGGTAGGTAGGTATACCTGTTAGCAAAGAAGCGATATTTTCAAATGAGCTTTAATCCAGTGGAGCTCAGGTCTTATTGCTGGCTTCGAAGAGTCAAGCGGTAATGGGTTGCTTTTATGAAGTAGATACCGAATGGCCCGATGGAATGTCACTGCAGAGGCTGGAAGAGTATATGTCTCTGGTCAAGGAATTCAGGGAGAAGTTGGGGGTCTAGCCTCTACACGTTGGTAAAGGATGTGAAGGGAGGTAATCATGGAAAAGATCTGGTTGAAGAACTATGATCCTGGGGTGCCCCATGCTATGAACTATCCCGAGCATACCCTGCACCAACTGTTGGAGGAATCAGCACGCCGCTTTTCCGGTTGTACCGCCATTATCTTTCCTGGAGCTTTTGGCGACGAGTCGATGATGAGCTACAGGGAACTGGAAAAGGCGTCCAATAAGCTGGCCAACGCACTCCTGGAAATGGGGGTCAAGAGAGGCGATAGGGTGGCCCTGCTCATGCCCAACTGTCCCCAGTTCGTCATCAGCTACTACGCTGTGCTTAAAGTAGGAGCCATAGTGGTAGCTACCAATCCCCTGTACTCGCCGCGGGAGATGGAGTTGCAGCTGAAGGACTGCGGCGCTGAGACTATAATCGTCCTCAGCCTGTTCTACAAGACAATCATGGGCCTGAAGGAGCGAACTAGCCTGAAAAACGTGATCGTAACCAACATCAAGGAGTACCTGCCTGCGCAGAGCCGTAAGGCGTTCGTTGCTTTTATGGAACGCCAGGAGGGGCATCGTGTCAGAATCCCCAGGGTGAAGGGTATCTATAAATTCCAGAATCTGTTGCACAGCTTTGGCCCCGCGCCGCCTGCAGTAAAGACAGACCGCGACGACGTGGCTATGTTTCAATATACGGGGGGGACCACCGGTCTCAGCAAGGCCGCAGTAGCTACGCACTTTAACGTGCTTGCCAACGTTTATCAGATGAGAGCCTGGGGGGAGCCTCTTGGCCTCGATGAAGGGAAAGAGGTGATTTTAGGAGTGATACCCCTCTTTCATGTATATGGCATGGTTGTGGTAATGCATTTCGCCGTGCTCGGTGGCGCGGCAATGGTGCTGCTGCCCCGCTGGGAAACCGAACAGGTGCTCAAGGCCATCGATCGGTACAAGCCTTCCTACTTCCCCGGGGTGCCTACCATGTACGTTGCACTAAACAGCCATCCCGAAGTGACCAAATACGATTTGCGCTCCATCAAGCTCTGCAATAGCGGCGCAGCGCCGCTTCCGGTGGAGGTGCAGCAGCAGTTCGAGGAATTCACCGGAGGCAAACTAGCGGAGGGCTACGGCTTAAGTGAGGCTCCCACCGCCACTCATGCCAACCCCGTTGTCGGAATGCGCAAGACGGGAAGCATTGGATTGCCTCTGCCAGATGTGGAGGCCAAGGTAATGGACGCGGAGACTGGCGAGAAGGAGATGCCCCTGGGCGAGATCGGCGAGCTGGTCGTCAGGGGCCCCCAGGTGATGAAGGGATACTGGAACCGTCCCGAGGAGACTGCGATGGTGTTGCGTGGTGGCTGGCTCTATACCGGGGACCTGGCTAGGATGGACGAGGATGGCTTCTTCTTTATAGTAGATCGCAAGAAAGAGATGATCATCGCCAGTGGGTTTAACATCTATCCTCGCGAGATCGAGGAGGTGCTCTATGAACACCCCAAGGTTAAGGAGGCGGCGTGTTATGGTGTCCCCGACCCGTATCGGGGGCAGACGGTGAAAGTAGCCATAGTTCTCAAAGAGGGGGAGAGTGCCACTGAGGATGAGATCATCGAGTTCTGCCGACCTCGCCTGGCTCGCTACAAAATACCTAAGCTTGTTGAGTTCAGGGATGCGCTGCCCAAGTCCCTCATCGGCAAGGTACTGCGCCGGGTATTGGTGGAGGAGGAAGAAAAGAAGGCCAAAGCTGGAGAAGCGCAGAAGCAGCAGGCCCAGAAGTCACGATAGTTCCTCGTGTTTGGTGCAGTCCTCTAGCCTTTATATAAATACGTAATAGTCAGGATCGGCTGCTGTAGACGTCATTCGAGTGTATGCAACATACCCCGGTTTTTCCCGTTCAGCTTTGAGCTTAACGCTGTTTGGAGTTAGTGCAAAGGTCACTCCACCCAGCCACCCGAGATAGCGACCTGAAATAGCGATATTCTCCGCCAGTGTACAGGAAGCCTGGCCAACTAAGGGGGTTAAACCTTCTTTAGATCTCTGCCACCACTTTGAAGAAGTCTGTCACCGGCATGGCTGGCATGGTTTGAGTGCTTAACGCTCCCATCATGGATATAGCCGCAGAGCATTTGGCGACCTTGGCGAAGTCCTCAGGGCCTTCGATCACGGCGACAAAATCGTATTGCCCTAGTGTGGCATAAGCCGCAGTGATCTTTGCCCCTTCAGCGGCCAGGATCTCGTTGTATTTGGCCAGCCTTTTTGGAGCATCCTTGAGATTCTTGGCACCTTCGGGAGTCATCGTCATTAGTACAACATAGTTTGCCATGTCCCCTCCTTTCTTAGTTAGATTTTCCCATTTCAACTTTCAGCCGAGATTTCCCATTATTTGATTTTAATGTCGGCAGGATGCAACGGGTGCACACCGCTTAATGTGTCTGGTGGTATCGCAGCACGATGGGCGCTACATTTACGGCCGACTCCGTGGCATGATGTATTCCTACTCCATAGCCGCCAGAGTCAACGCCGACGTAGAACAGGCCCTGTATCGGAGCACTGGGCGAAGGCTTATGGTGGCCGCACTGGCCCACTATCTGACCCAGACCGATACATTCACCACCCTGCCCGGGTACCACACTATCCCGGGTTACCCGGCTGACGTCAGCGGTGGTATAGTCCTCGCGGCGTATCGTGTGTTTGCGAATCTCCGGATTGAACTTGGCTACCTGCTCATCCAGCGCATCCAGCCACTGCTTCACATTTTTCATTTTAGGGTCGGCTACGCACAGGGTTGCAGTCAATATCACTTGTTTGCCCTCAGGGGCGAGTTTGGGGTCGAAGCCTGAGGGGTTGAAGACAATGATGAGCATATCCTTGGGAATCTCGCCCGCCTTTGCTTTCAGGTAGCGTTCCATGTTCCACCAGCTGTCGTCAGAGTAGATGATATACGCACTGTCTTCAAATACCACCTTGTCCAAGAAGTAACGGCTACCCATCAGTCCCAGGGAGGGAACCAGCTCCCTGATGTGGTTGGCGTAGCTTTTATCGAAGTGCTCCTCTCCTACCAGCTTGAGTACCGTAGGCTGGATACCGGCGTTGCTTACCACGATCGGTGCCTTGAAGGTGCCTTTATCGGTGTACACCCCCTGTACCTGGCCGTCTTCGACGATGATCCGCTCCACCCTGGTGCGCAGGCGCAGTTCACCACCGTCGCGTTTCAAAGCTTTGGCGAAGGTCTCACATAGCTGAGCCTGGCCGCCGATAAAATAGGCCGAGCCTAGCTTGGTGGTGAAGTCGTTCATCGTCTTCGCCATCTCTGAAGCGGCAACTAAGTCGATCGGCTCCACGAACAGGATATTGACCATCACTGCCAGGAAACTGTACACGGACTGGGATATATCGTAGCGGGAAAGGAAGTCGTGAAAGTTAACATCGTCAAGGGCATCCATCTCCGCGGGGGTAAGGGCATGCATGTCACTGAAGAGGCGGTTGACTTCCTCCTTATCCTTCTCCGTCAATTGTTCGGGGATCATCATAGGGGGGACTAGTATGAAGCTCTCATATTTCTTTGATTTGGGGGGCTTGTATAAAAAGCCACCACCCTTCATGGCGGGCACCAGTTCCGACATTTTAAGCTTCATCCCCAACTCCGTCGCCACCTCCTCGAACTTAGTATTGAGCATCGGCGTTGCCAGTACCGGCCAGAGTTCATAGGTATGCCCATCTTTACTCACGTTCAGCGCTTTGCCGCCTACCCTATCGTTCTTATCCAGCAGTAGGATCTTCATGCCCCATTTCGCCAGCAGGGCGGCACAGGCACAGCCTCCCGGTCCAGATCCTACCACTATTGCGTCATATTTTGGAGTTGCCATGATGAACCTCCTCAGCGTTTTAAAGCATATTCGTCTTTATAGTGGCATCCCCTTGGCACGGGCTGCGGCTACGCTTTCAGGCACCGGCCACCATTTCTCGATCCCGCAGTCCTCGGCTACCTTATCGGAGACGCAAACCCCTGGCCCGAAGGTGATCAGGCCGCCGGGATAGCCGCTTGCCCCTCCAAGGTAAAGGTTCTTTATCGGTGATATATTGCCTGAGCACTCCTCATTGGGCCGCAGGTAACCCATCTGAAGGATAACATAGGCCCCCTGCTTGATGGAGCCTTCGACCATATTGGCAAACTTGTTCTCTATATCGGCTGGGGTGGTCATGTTGTACCACAGCACTTTGTCCCGTGTCATATTGGGGGCATATTTCTGAAGTGTCGCTAGTTGTTTCTCGGCGCACTCATCTTTAAACTTCGCGCTCAGCCACTTCTCCTTATCTCCATCAAGATTGTATGGGGCCATCTGCGAGATGAGACCGGAACACCGGTTAGGTGGCGCCTGATAAGGGTCGTGGACGCTGGGGAAGCAGCAGTTAAAGCTAGGAGAGTCTGGCATTTTTCCCTCACGCAATCCGTCCCAGTATTTTTTCAGTTCATCGGTGCTTTCATGGCCCACTATATAGACGAAAGCCTTGTTGATATCAGGGTTGTTTGCAGCCGCGGCGAACTGTGGTGCCTCCTCCAGCGCCAGATGCAGGTGGCACAGGCTCCAGTGCTCCCACTCCCATGCAGTGATTTTCTCAATGAAGTTTGGCTCCAGGTTGTCCTTGCCGACAAGCTTGAGGAAGGTCTGGTGGGGATCTATAGTGCTTATTACCGCCTTGTTGGCCATATACTGGGTGCCGTCCTCCAGCTCCACTCCTTTGGCCATCCCGCCCTCTACGATGATCCGCTTTATCTGGGCACTGGTGAGGATCTCGCCGCCGTACTCCAGCATGAACTTGGTCATGGCATTGGAAAGCCGGTGAGAGCCTCCCTTGAGTAGTCGGTAGTTCGTCGCCCGGTTAATGAGCAGGGGCACCATGAAGCTCGACCCGGAGGCGTCATAGTCTAAGCCCCAGTGGCAGGCTACATAGAGCATTAGCGTCTTAACAATGTCGTTCTCGAAATGCTCATCTATGATCTCCTCAGGGGTCATTTCGACGTACTTGTTGATCTCCCTTCCCACCTCGCCGCTCTCTTCCAGCTGTATCGTCTGCTCCAGTGGCGGTAACGGGGCGCAGTAGGTGGCGGGGCCGATAAAGTCATTAGCAATATTGTAGAACCGCTGACTCATCTCGCGGTAAGAATTCGCGTCCTTTTGCGAGAACTTGGCTATCGATTGGCATGTCTTTTCTACGTCTGTGTAAATGCACAGGCTGTTGCCATCGCTGAGAGGCATGGCGAACTGGAGCTCGGGGCGGACCCACTCTAGGCCGTACCTCGTCTCGAGCTCAAAGTCCTTGACCACAGGGGCGTAGTCCACCATCAGGTGATATATAGCGTGGGTGTTGTGGAAGAAGTCCGGCAGTGTTATCTCCTCCGTTGCCAGACCGCCACCCAGCTCATACCTCTTCTCCAGCAGTAAGACCTTTTGCCCTGCCTTGCGCAGGTAGCAAGCAGCCGTTAGCCCATTAGGGCCACCCCCGATGATTATTACATCATAGTTCTCTGCCATTTTACCTCCTTGTCCTTTCCCTTTTTGCCTTTTACCTCGCAGGTATATTACTGTTGCTCACTGCTTGTATTCTATGGTCTATTATACTTAGAAAAGTTCTCCGCGATTTTATATTGTGCTACATCAGTTCAATCTCATGGCAATCAGGGTCGACGATGAGCGTTGGCTCAGTCAAGCGCTGCACCTCCTCGGGGGTCCACCCCGGTGCCATTTCCTTAAGTACCATCCCCTTATTGGTTACCTCGATAACAGCGATGTCGGTTACCAGGAGCTTAACACAGTTGAGCGCGGTTATAGGGTAGCTGCACTGCTTTACTACCCTGGGCTCGCCGTTTTTAGTGACGTGGTTCATGGTCACGATAAGCCTCTTTACCCCTGTGGCTAGGTCCATGGCGCCGCCAATGGTGCCTATCTTCCTTTCGGGCACCAGCCAGTTGGCCAGGTCACCCTTTTCCGAGACCTGATAGCCTCCCATGACGCTGACGTCAACATGGCCTCCGCGGATCATAGTGAAGGACTCGGCATGTCCGAAGCAGCACATCCCCGCTTGCGGGGTCACTGTCTGACCGCCAGCATTGACCAGGTCGGGGTCCCCTTCTCCGGGGGCAGTTATTTGCCCGAAGCCGAGGATACCGTTCTCGGAATGAAACAGCACCTCTCTGCCCGCGGGGATATAGTTTGCTGCCAGGACAGGTATCCCGATCCCCAGATTTACCACATCGCCGTCCTGGAACTCTTTGGCTACGCGAAGGGCCATGGTCTGCCGATCAAGCTTAAACTTCTCCTCCATGCTATCCCTCCTTAGGCGCTCCCCCGCTTAAGGAACCTCTCATGGGATTCCCTGGCCTCAGCGCTTATCTCTTCCTCACCTTCCTCCTCGACTGCCGCAGGCCGTGCCACCACTCTATCTACATATAGTCCGGGGGTGACGATCACCTCAGAGTCGAGCTCGCCCAGCTCCACGATCTCGTCTACCTCGGCTATGGTTACCTCGGCGGCACCGGCCATGGTTTCATTGAATGTCCTAGAGCTTCCGCGGTAGACTAGGTTTCCCCAGCGGTCGGCCTTATGGGCCTTTATCAGGGCGAAATCGGCCTTGATAGGTAGCTCAAGTATATACTTCTTACCATCGATGATCTTGGTCTCCTTCCCCTCCTCCACCACGGTTCCCGCGCCCACGGGGACGTAGACTCCTCCCAGCCCCGCCTTGGCCGCCCGCACCCGCTCGGCCAGTGTGCCTTGGGGCACCATCTCTAGCTCTACCTTTCCTGCCCTAAGCAGCTTCTCGAAATTGTTTTCGTATATAGTACTCACCGGGGCAGAAGCGATGGCCTTCTTTATATGACCATTCCTGACCAGGATGTCCATATCCTCGGCAAATTTATGGCCCATTAGCTTCCACACATCCGAGCCAAAACCGGTGGTGTTGGAAACTGTGGTAATGTTCTTAACGCCTTTTCTTGCCACAGCTTCAAGAAGAAGGCTGGGACAGCTAGCTACCGTCCCAAAGCCGCCAACCATTATCACCGCTCCATCCTGTATATCGGCCACCGCCTCATCGAAGCTGGCGACTATCTTGTTTATCGGCATAGGCTACCTCCTCAATTAGTCTAAGTGGCTGCTTGCCGCATTCTATGATATCGATGCACCAGGCGAGCCCCCTTCATCCCCGATTCCCCCGACTGGTGAGTGCCCATGCCCCTACCGCCGGCATCGGCACCTACGATGAACAGACCATTTATGGGTGTCTTCTGGGAGGGCTTGTGCTTGCCACACTGGCCAACTATCTGTGCCAGACCAACGCACTCACCCCCTTGCCCCGGTAGCACGCTATCCCGCGTAGCCGCTGATACCTCGGCTGGCCCCGTGGCCTGCCTTTCATAACAGGCATCCATGAATCCGGGAAAGATTTTATCCAGCATCTGGTCTATCTTATTGTTCTGCATCTCTATCTCGGGGGCCTTGGGATCGGGGGAGCAGATAGTGCCAGCAATGATGCACTGCTTGTCCGCAGGGGCCATGCTGGGGTCGTAGTTGGAGGGGACGGTGAAGAACGCCAGTACTTCCTCAGGCACATGACCCGCCCTGATCTTAAGGAAGCGCTCCATGTTCAACCAGGTTTCGTCGGCATAGATCAAAGCCATCTGCTCTTTTACCACTTTCTTGTTGAGGAAGTATCTAACTGCGGTGAAGGCCCAGCCGGGCACCAGGTCCTTGATATAATTCACATAGCTTTTATCGAACTCCTTCTCGCCTACCAGCTTGAGAACGGTGGGCTGGATGCCGACATCACTTACAATTATAGACGCGTCGAAGTCTCCATTATCGGTAGCTATCCCGGTGACACGGCCGTTCGAGACTTTTATCTTCTGTACTCGGGTACCCATTCTGAACTCGCCGCCGTTGGCTTTGATGTAATCGGCAATACCCCCGAGCATTCGCCCGAAACCGCCTTTATAGTATCCGCCGCCCCCGGCGGTGGCGATATGCTGCATAATCGCGCCCTGCTCCGAGGCGGCTACCAAATCGACAGGCTCCGCCAGGGAGGCGTTGGCGTGCATACAGAAGAAGCTATACACACCCCAGGGCACCTTCCGCTGGGCCAGCCATTCATCGAAGGTCATGTCATCCATAGTGTCAAGCTGCTCGGGAGTGAGGAAGGCAAGCTCGGCCAGTGTTGGGATGGCTTCCTCTCGTTCCTTTTCATTCAGTCCCCACAGGTCAAATAGGGGTGTGGGGTCCTGTGCAGTCTGCCCCAAGACCGCGGTCCTGTACTTATCTGCTGACTTGTGTCGGTACGACATCGAGACCTGTTCACAGGGTATAGCGCCTAATTGATCCTCGATGCCCAACTCTACGTACAGTTGTGGGAAGGCCGATCCGGTCATCGGCACCTGGAGCTTGGGCTCCAGGTCATACTTGAAGCCGTTACGCTCCACGGTTATCGCCTTGCCGCCAGGTATGGTGTTCTTGTCCACAAGCAGTGTCTTGAGTCCCCATTTGCACAGTAGAGCGCCGCAACAGAGGCCCCCGGGGCCTGCACCCACTACAACTACATCATATTTTGGATTCGCCATTTCCCCCTCCAATTAACTATGATGTGTGCTATTTCGCCTCTGCCTTGGCCTCATCTTGTACTCTCTTAATTAAGGTTCGCAACTGCTGAACCAGTGAATCCGGCTCCTCTTTTCCCGGTTCCTCCCACGGTTTGCCCAGTCCCATATCCGTAGCGATGATCTTGTAGCAGTTGTAGGACTCGCTTGATCCACCATTCGATCCCACATGCCAGCACCCACCAGTGGCATAGAGATTCTTTATCGGAGTCCTGTGGTTGGCCAGCTCGGGAGTAGGCCTATTCTCGAAACATTGGTACGTTGGACGGTCGACCCCTGCCATGGTGCCATCTGGCGCCAGGTTTTTCATGCGGAGGCAATCGTATGGAGTGTTGGTATCAACGCCGATGACGTTATCCCAGGTCATGTTGGGTGCATACTGCTGCCAGATGGCGATCAAATCATCAGCATACTGCTTCTTTATCTCGAGCCATTCCCTCTCAGTGTATGTAGAAGCAGGTGGCGAGAGCTGTTCGGTATGGGCAACATGCTTCCCCGGAGGAGCATAGGAAGGGTCAACCAGGCTGTGGCAGCCGACAGTGGGGCAATAGTCCTCCAGGTCACGGGGAGGGAACATACGCATCTTTTCCCACATACACTCCCTGATGACATGTCCGGGGTCTGGATCGGGTTGCAACCCCAGCCACAAACAATCATGTATGTCGGGATTGAACGCTTCAGCTTCATATTTGGGAGCCTCATGGAGGGCGAATGTGTACCACATCAGGCAGCCGAAGCTGGTCTCCAGAAGTTCTATACGGCGGGCCAGCTTATCGTCAATGTACTCTCTGCCTATCAAATCGAAACAGAGCTGCGCCGGGGTCAGGCCCGCACTCACCACCAGCTTTCTTGCCCCGATCTCGGTGCCATCGGTGAGGCGAATGCCTTTGGCTTCGCCATTTTCGATGATAACCTTCTCGACCTCACAGTGGGTAAAGAACTTGCATCCGTCGCGGATCAGGATCTTGTGGGCAGCATGGGCTATCTGGTGGGTGCCCCCTCTGGCAAAGCCTAGGGTAGGAATTGTCGCTGTCATACCCATAAAGTGGGGCCCTAATCCGCAGTCATTAACATCCGTTGCAAATGAAACAATAGCTCTCATAATGCACGACTGTAGCTCAGGGCTTTCAAACCATTCCCCCATAGCATGCTTAGGGTTTGCTGCGAGGATTACCGAGTCGGGATCAAAACCAGCCGCCACAAGATTCGGGTATACAGCTAGTTGCCTTTCAAATATCTCGGGAGCAGCGCGAAACTCTGCCGGATTGAATACCATATCCATCTGCACCCTCTGGTAGACATCGTCCTTCCACAATGACCAGAGCTTCAGCCATTTCTCCGCATCCTTTTGTGAGAACCGGGCAATCTCCTTGGCACTAAGTTCCTGGTCTGGGTCATGCTTTTCGCTGTAGATGGCGAGGCAGGTATTATTGTTTTTAAAAACGAAGCCATCGGCGCAGAGGTGCTGGTCCCACCGTGCCCCGTAGTCCCAGAATTCGGGGAAATCCCGCTCAACCGGCAGGTAATAGAAAGGCAGGATTAAGTTGGCATGGTCATTGCCGCGAAAGCCCGGCGCGGCGATCTCCTCGGTGCATAGGCAGCCACCAACTTCATGCCTCCGCTCGAAGATGCCAACGCTCATGCCACCATACTTGATCAGATACGGGGCAAGCAGTAGCGCTTTATTCCCCCCTCCAATTATCACCGCATCAAAGGTCTCATCAGGCATCATAACCTCCTTTAATTAATAGTCGCAAGTTGAGCTAACCGCCTTAATCATTCTAGCATTCGCCATCTCAGAGCAAACCTGCATTTGCGCTACTTCACCGTCGCCTTGCCCGCCTCCTCCAGCTTATTCATGACCCAGTTGAACTGCTGGAACAGAGATTCCGGCTCCTCTTTCCCCGGCTCTTGCCACGGGCCTGGCAGGTTCATATCCTTAGCGATGATTTTATAGCAGTTGTAGGACTCGGTGGCACCAGAATTAGCCCCCAGGTGCCAGGCTGCCCCGGTAGCATACAGGTTTTTAATGGGGGTCCGGTGGTTAGCCAGCTCGGGGGTTGGCCGCTTATCTTCAACCTGATGTGGCACCCGGTCGAGGACCCCAATGCTCCCGTCGGGCTCTAGGTTCTTCATCCGCAGGGCATCGTACGGGCTGTTGCTATCGACGCCGATGATATTGTCCCATGTCATATTGGGGGCATGACGCTGCCAGACAGTTATCAGGTCCTCGGCGTACTTCTTCTTTATCTCCAGCCACTCCCTCTCGGTGTGAGCTCTGGCGGGTGGCCCCAGCTGCTCGTTGTTTGCAGTATGGAACCCCGGCGGCGCGTAGGAGGGGTCAGGTATGCTATGGCACCAGACTGTGGGGCAGAAGTCCTCCAGTGGGGGGAATTTTTCCAACCTGGACCAGTAGCACTCCCGGGCTACGTGCATGGGGTCGTTATCCTCGGCTAGCCCCATCCAGTATGCATCATGTATATCGGGATTGAACGCTTCGGCTTCATACTTCGGCGCATCGTGTATAGCAAACGTATACCACATCAGGCAGCCGAAGCCGGTCTCCAGGAGCTCGATGCGCCGTGCCAGCACGTCGTCGATGTGTTCCCTGCCGATCAGGTCGAAGCAGAGTTGCGTCGGGTTTAAGGTGCTTACCACAAGCTTATTGGCCTTGATCTGGCTGCCATCGGCGAGCTTGATGCCCTTGGCCTCTCCGTTCTCGATAATGACCTTTTCAACGTCGGCTCCGAGGAAGAACTTTGCCCCGTCGCGCACCAGTATCTTGTGGGCGGCATGGGCCACCTGGTGCGTTCCTCCTTGGATGAAGGCTATGGATGGCATCATAGCGGCGTAACCGAATGTCCAGGCACCGGCTCCGGTTTGGTTGACATCCATTGTTGATGAGAGAACAAATCGCAGGTTGATGTACGCCAACTCCTTGCTTTCCCAGCATTCCTGCGCGTTGTGAACGTGGGTAGCTGACATCAGGAGAGAATCCGGGTTTATACCCGGCCCACATTCCACGAGCCCTGGATATACCGCAAGCTGTCGCCCCCCGATGTCGGGGTCGGTGGCTCGGATCTCAGCGGGATTGTACATCATATCCATCTGCACGTGCTGCATCTCACGGCTGAGCCATAATTTCCTCATTTTGAGCCATTTCTCAGCGTCCTTCTCCGAGAAGCGGGCGATCTCCTTTGCCGTGCGTGTCTGGTCCATATCGTATTTTTCGCTGTAGATGCCCAGGCAGGTCTGATTATTTCTAAAGACGGCGCCAGAGGAGCACATGTGCTGCTCCAACCGGGCCCCATAGTCCCAGAACTCGGGCCAGTCGCGCCACAGGGGAAGATAGTAGAAAGGTAACTGTATCTGGGCATGGGTGTTGCCGCGGAATCCCGGCGCGGCGATCTCCTCAGTAGCCAGGCAGCCGCCGATCTCGTGCCTCCGCTCGAATATGCCCACACTCATATTGGCATATTTGAGCAGATACATGGCAACGAACAGCGCCTTATTACCGCCGCCAATTATTACTGCATCAAAGGTCTCGTCAGCCAAATTAACCCCCCTTTATTTAGAGTAGCAAACCTTAGGAAAGCTTGCATCACATTCGAATTACGCTTTTAATTGCCTCCCCCTTTTCCAGCGCTTCAAAGGCTTCATTAACCTCGTCTAGCTTGTAGCTCTTGGTGATGAGCTTATCGATGGGGAGCTTCCCCGCCATGAACAAATCGATGTATCTTGGTATATCGATCTGCGGTACTACATCGCCCTGGGTGCTCCCGGTAATAGTCTTGCCGAGGAGGAAATGAAAGGGAGCGAGGCTGAGCGTATCAGCGAGCGGCGCCATTCCAGCTATGACGCAGGTGCCTCCCATGCGAATTGAGCCCAGGGCTTGCACCATAACGTTCACATTCCCTACACACTCAATAGCGTAATCTGCCCCGCCACCGGTTAGCTCGGCAACCTTCGCCAGGGGCTCTTCCTGTGAGGCGTTGATCACATAATCAGCCCCCAGCTCTTTAGCCTTGTTCAGTTTGTGATCCGATCTAGAAACGGCGATGAGCGTGCCGGCGCCCGCCAGCTTGGCTCCCATAACGGCACTCAGCCCTACGCCGCCACAGCCAAAGATGGCTATGCTTTCGCCAGGCCTTACATGTGCTGTATTTATCGCGGCGCCAATGCCGGTGCTAACGCCACAGCCGAGGACACACACAACATCTAGAGGGGCATCCTTCCGGATCTTTATTGCTGACCGCTCATGCACCACCACTTTCTGGGCAAAGCAGGCAAGGCCGAAAAGGTGATTCAGCGCTTGATCTCCCTTATGTAATCGTATTCCTCCACCGGGTAGAGTCGCCATCATCTGAATAGGCAGGTTCTCCACGCACAGGGTGGGCCGTCCCTCATAACAGCGGGGGCACTTGCCACATGAAAACGCTATATTGAGCAATATATGGTCACCTGGCTGGACGGTGGTTACGCCAGGCCCCACCTTTTCCACAACACCGGCTCCCTCGTGACCCGGTACAAAGGGAGTGGGCTGAGGCATTTCGCCTTTCATAAAGTGTAGATCGCTGTGGCACACTCCCGAGGCCACAATTTTTACCAAGACTTCATTCGCTTGTGGCTCATCCAGTGTAACATCCTCAATCTTCAAAGGGGTATTGATCTCATACAGTACCGCTGCCTTCATTGTTTGTATCCTCCTCTCTATTTATTAAGTATCCCAACTAGCTGGGACGACTAAGCTTGGAAATCATGTCTTCAAGCTGCATCAACAGGGTTACATCGCCCTCCATCTTGAGCTTGCCACCCATGTAGGCCTGAACGCGGTCCAGGTCCCCACTTTGAATGGCTTTCCAGTCCTCAGCCGATACGGTGAGCGTAGCCTGAGGATTCTCCACCGTCCCCTCAAAACGGGTTCCCTTACCTCTATCGGACACCAGGTACCAGTCGCTGCCGCCGGGCCCAGTGAGGTGGAACTGGACAGCCACCGTCACCTCCTCAATTTTTGTCACCTCCCTCTTTGGCCCTCCTGGCGGGGGTAAATCCAACAGACTGGCCAGCCTTTGGGTGCAGGGGTTATCGCGTTCAAAGTCCGCGGTGGGTGCGGAGACATTGGCCGCCTTCATGTTCTTGGCTACCTTGGCCATGATGACCCCGAATCTAAGGGCAGCCAGAACGTCTTGATATAATAGGTTTTTCACCTTCCAGCCGGTCAGCTCTTCGTAGCGCTGCACGGTCTCTTCTCTCTGCGGAGAACCCTCCAGGCGGGGGATACCGTAGCCGTCGCAGTGCTGCCAATCGAGGAAGAAGAACCAGCCCAGGTCAGACTCGGGGTCCCCCAGGTAAGCCATCTCCCAGTCCAGCGCCCCTCGCATCTCAAAATTGGGGCCGTAGATCGTGTTAGGCATGCGGCAATCGCCCCAGCACAACGTCACACGCTCGGGGGCGTAGCGGTTCTCCTTGAGCCAGTCCAGGGCTGCCTCCAGGATGGGATGAGGCTCCTGAGGGTCTTCCTTGAGCCAGTTGAGGTAGTTCTCGTAGTAGTCTAGCTGCTGGTCAAGCACACCGGTACCGCCCTTAGGGACGCCGAGAAAGGAAAGCCCCAGGCTTTCCCAGTCCAGTTTGTGCACTTTGGCCATGGCCTCTAGAGTCTCCCACCACATCTTGGCCCGCTGCTGCGGTGTGGCATTGTAGTAAAGTCCAAAGGAGTGGTATGGCGGCACCTCACACGGGATAGCTCCCTCGATCTTGTCCATGATATAGAAGGGGCTGTCGAGCACCTCCTCATTTTCCTCCAGCCAGTAGACCTTGGGTACAGGGACATCCGTACTCTGCAGGCACTCCATGACACGGAATTGCTTTCCCAGGTCGTATTCGGGGAAGATGGGGAAGTCTTTGGGCTGCCACCGAAGCACCTTCTTCTCCACCCTGCTTTGCCCCGCCTCCTGCCAGCTCAAGTCGAAGAAAAAGGTCTCATTGGAGAGCCCTCCCCCCGATCTCTCCAGAGGCGATATCGACAGGTTCTGGGCCTGGGGCATTTTGCTTTGCAGCCAGGTTGTCAGCCTCGACTGCATACCCGGTAGATCAATCTGCCGTGCATACATGGTTTGCCTCTATTTCTTAATCTTAGGGAAACTTGTTAAAAGCCGTATTTGGGAAACGAGCCCAGGATAAGGTTCTCGATGATGCCGTAACCCACCTCATCGCCGCAGCGATACTCGCACACGGTATCGTCCAGGCCATGGACTTTATTGGCAACCTCCGGGTTGGCGATATCCCACTTCTCTCCAGCGGTCCAGTAGGGGCCCATCCAAATGCCGTGGTAAAAGCCATTATAGCCGATGTAGCCACCACCCATAAGGTACATGGTTGTCAGTTGCCGCATAGCTAGCTCTGTCTTTGAGCCATCTGCGGCGGTCAAGACCACCCGGCCCGATTTCATCCTCCCGCTATTAGGGTGGTACTCAAAATCGTGATCCACAGCCACTACCGGGATTGCCTCCCGGTCATCCTCGAAACCGTAAACCACCGCTCCTGATAGATATTCCACCGTTCCGTCAGCTTTCTCGATGAGGTAGTAGTGAACACCCCAGTTCTCGAACTGAACGGTCAGCCAGTTGATCATCAGGTTGGCGAAGAAGGATATATCCGGTGACTGCACCCCTGTTTCGGGAGCACCAACCCCCATCCGGATGCCCCATGAATGGTCTCTTTGCGCCCGCCACAAGTTCTCATCGACATCGTAGGTCTTTCCATCAACTTTTACCCATCCCTTGGCCCTGCCCAGTTGAGCCATACGGCATGTGTTCATAAAGATCCTGCCTTTGTCACGGCGCACCTGAGGGATTTCTTCGTGGGCGGGCATCCTGCCCACGAACTCCAGTTCATAGCTGATTCCATATTCGTTATCCCCCAGGGTAAGGCGTATTTTCCTCAGTCCCTCGACCACCTCCCAGGAGAGGGGGCCGACCTTCAGCTCCTCGATCTGAGGTCTGAGCTCCCGTGAGAGCCTTACATTATATTGAGTCTTGTTATCAAGGTTGACACAACCGTAGCCGTCCATGACATTGCGGTTAGGATATACGCCAAAACCGGTGGCTAGAACCAGCTTTCCTGTGGTATCGTGAACGTTGCACCAGAATTTCTCTGTCCACTGCCGGTCGCTGTCCACCACATGGTCGAAGGTGTCCACAATCTGATGGCAGTGAAACTCATCAAATTTTGTTAGCACGATTGCCCTACCCTGGGCATATTTCTATTAACGGCTCCTCGCGTCTTTTTAGTATCTGTGGAAAGGCTGCTCTTGTCAATACCCATACTAATAGCCTTGATAGCCGTACTTGGGATACTTGCCGACAATTACCAGCTCGATGATCCCGTAGCCGATATCATTGCCACAGCGCATCTCGCACATCACGTCATCGAGGAAGGAGACCCCCTTTACCGCATCGTTATCGGTGAGGTCCAGCTTGAGGCTGTCGATAAAGTAAGGGCCCATCCACAGACCGTGGGTGAACCCCTGGTAGCCGAAGTATCCACCAGCCCTCAGGTAGCAGACACTCAGGGGGCGCATGGATACCTCGATCTTGGAACCGTCAACGGCGTTGAAGACCAACTGCCCTGACTTCATCTGCCGGATGTCGGGGCGGAACTGGAAATCGTGCGCCACGCTCGCCAGCTTGAGCTCCTCTTTATGGCTTCCATAGGGATAAAACACTCCGCTGCTGAAATGAAGCGGTCTTCCCTCCCAGTCCTCTCTTATATGGTAGGTGGCGCCCCATTTGTCGAACTGCATGATGCCGAAGCTGAACAGGTACCCGGTGGGGATCTCACCGGGCTGCACCCCGGTTTCCGGCACACCACCACCTCGCCTGATCCCCCATGAATGATCCCGCTCCGCCCGCCATTCATCCTTGTTAATTTGGTAGGTCTTACCTTCAGCTTTTATCCACCCGGTGGGCTTGCCCACCTGCACGTAGCGTACTATGTTCTCTAGCACCCTGCCCCGACTCAGGGCGGACTGCGGTTCCTCCTCGTGGGGAGGCATGTTACCTTCAAACTCTATCTCGTAGCTGAGGCCGTGCTCGTTCTCATCCAGGGCACATCGCACCTTCTTTAGTGCTTCAACCACCTGGTAAGAGAAGGGGCCGACCTTAACCTCATCGATTGCGGGACGGAGCTCACGGGAGGCCCTGACAGCGTATTGTGTTTTGCCCTCAGTGGCGAAGCATGCAAAGACATCCATTATATTCCGGTTGGGATAGTGGCCGAAGCCAGTGACGAGGTGGAATTTCCCTGAAGTATCGTGGACGCTAAACCACAGCCTCTCTGTCCACTCTCGGGCGCTGGTCTCGACCCGGTCGAAGGTGGACACGATCTGGTGGCACATCATCTCGTCATATTTGGTAAGCATGATCACCCCCTCGCTAGGCTTCCCCAAGTTCAATTCAAAGCAAACGGTTGCTAAGGCTCAATTTAATCCATTTCCTCTCGCCCCAATGCATCCTCTTCTTTTTCATGACCTGCTTATGGGCCAACTCAAGGGGCCAAACTATCCAGGATGCCTTTCTCCTTTAGTCATCCAGTTCAACCGAACATCCCGCCCCCGACTCCCTTGGCACTTTCGGTATTGTGTAGGACGTCTTCATCCAGCAACCGCTTGATCTCCTCGTCTGATATCTTTAGAAGGTCACGGCATATCTCCTCGGTGTGCTGGCCCAGCAGGGGAGCCGGAGTGCTCTTGAGTGGTGGGGTGGCGGACATTTTGAATGGCACGCCGGGGTAAAGCCTCTTCCCTGATACGGGATGATCCAGCTCTACGATTGCACCATCCCATTTAAGCTGTGGATCGGCGAGAGTGTCAGGGGCACGCTGTACTTCCCCGGCAGCTACCCCAACAGCCTGCAAAGTTTCCATAACCACATGAGCGTCCAGCGTTGCTGTCCACTCTCCTACCTTTTTATCAAGCTCGTCGACATTCTTAAGTCTACTCAGTAGGTCCGCGAACTTGGGGTCCTTGGTCCAGGCGGGATTGCCAATGGCATCGCAGAAGCTCTGCCACTCCTCATCGGTAAACACAGCTATAGTACACCACTCATCCGTACCCTTGCACGGGTAACAACCATGGGGGGCAGCATAGGGGCTTCGATTCCCCATCGGCTTTGTGATCCGCCTGTTGAAGGTATAGTCTAGGTAGTACTCACCTATGAGGCTGGCTGCCACTTCAGTTTGAGCCATATCGATGAACTGCCCCTTACCGGTGCGGCGTCGGTAGTCAAGTGCGGCAATTGCTGCTATGACAACATGTTTGCTGGCCATGTGGTCGGGCAATGGCGAGTTGGAACCCACGGGGTAGGGGTCATCTGGTTGAGCCCAGGTGGAGAGCAGGCCAGAGGCTGCTGAGAGCATCGGGCCATAAGCCTGGTAGTCGCTATAGGGACCCCCGCCGCCAAAGCCCTGGCTGCTGACATAGATAATTTTGGGGTTGAGCCTACGCACGTTCTCGTAATTTAATCCCAGGCTTTTCATAACGCCACCACGGAAATTCTCGAGCAGAATATCAGCAATCTTGATGAGTTGGCTGACGATCTCTACACCCTTTTCTGTCTTCAGGTTTACGCCGAAGCTACGTTTGCTCCGGTTAGCTTCATTGAACTGGCCAATATTGTTGATATCCGGACCAATAGTCCTCATGAAGTCGAGGTTATCCTTCGACTCTATCTTGATAACGTCAGCCCCTAACTCCCCGAAAATCTTGCCTGCATCGGGAACTACACCTCCCGTTCCGAAGCTTAATATCTTAACACTTTCCAGAGGCAGCACTTCGTCCTCCTACTATACTACTCCGCCGCCCCTCAGGGCGACCAGGTCATCTTTGGAGAAGCCCATCTCCTGGCAATAGACCTCCTCGTTATGTTCGCCTAGGCATGGAGCGGGGCGTTTCATAACCGCTGGTGTTTCTGTCCACTTGTAGGGTGGCCCTGGATAGTCAGCCTTGCCGGCCACCGGATGCTCCACCTCGATAAAGAATTCTCTAGCTTTAGTGTGTGGACTATTATAGAAGTCTGCTATGTTTAGGATGGGAGCGATAGGCACTCCCTCGCGGCGTCCCGCTTCGAAGAGCTCGAGCATGGTGTACTTCTCGGTGAACTCCAGCATGAGAGCATATAGATCATCGGCATTGCCGATTCGGTACATGAAATCCCGCCATTCGGGCGTTTGAAGTACTTCAGGGTTGCCCAGCACCCGAACCAGGGCATCCCATTGCCTTGGGGTCAGGGCAATTACCCGGATAAAGCCATCCTTGCAGGGGTAAACAGGGTAGATCTGGGCGCCCATTCTGGTCTCGGATGTTGGTGGTGGTGCTCCTGGATTGAGAGCGTAGGAATAGTTTGGCACTATCCAGGGATAGAGACCCGTGCGCGAGGTTACGTGCACCGATGTGTCTATGTACTGTCCCTGTCCCGTGGTGCCGCGCATGTAGATGGCGGCCACTATCGATACGCTAGCATGGACAGAAGCTGAATCGTAAGCAGGCGATCCAGGCAGCAGGCACGGCTCTTTTCCTGGGTAGCCGCTGGTGATCATGACGCCGCTCATGGCGAAATCGACCAAATTGGAACCCTTGCGATCCCTGTAGGGGCCTGAGTGACCGAACTCGGTGATGCTGGCCACTATAAGTGCGGGGTTTGTCTTGCTGAGTACCGAATAGTCAAGGCCCAGGCCTGCCATGTAGTCCGGAGGCGAGTTCTCCACCAGGATGTCGGCTGTCTTGACCAACTTGTGGAAAATAGCCTTGCCTACGGCAGTCTCCAGCTTTAGTGTTATCCCCCGCTTGTTGGCGTTCCGATGGAGAAAATACAAGCTCTTTTCGGGATGAGGCACATCATCTACAAACGGGGGAATCCCGCGCCCGGGATCCCCCTCCGGCCTCTCGATCTTGATAACATCCGCACCCAGGTCCGCCAGCAGCTTGGTACAGTAAGCGCCCTTACTATCGGCGAGGTCCAGGACGCGGTATCCGCTTAATGCACCTTCTCGTTCCTTTATCACTGCAGCACCTCTTGACCGTCCTAGGCTAGCGGTTTGAAGTATTTGATATCGAGGATATTTCCCTCCCTCTCCTTCTTGAACACCGCCTGAACCCTCATGCCGACCCTTAGTTGCTCGGGGTCGACCTCGCCCAGCATATGAACAAAGCCGGTGTCGGCACCATCCAACTGAATTATGCCATATACTATAGGTATCGCCATCGGTTGGATAGGCTTCGCCTCATGATCAATAGCATAGGTAAGCACAGTACCCTTGCTGCTTACCTCAACCCACTCATCGAGTTGGCCAAAGCAATCCTTGCATATAGACCTGGCAGGGACATAAACGCGATTGCAGGCAGGGCATCTGGTACCCATAATTCTCTTTTTGTCCCTCAGTTCGATAAGAAAGCGGCTACCTACAGCACCAGCGGAATAGGTATTCGGGATATAGATCTGCCCGTGATAGATCCAGACATCCATCCCCTCCAGCTTCTCGGTTACTGTCTGCATATCTTAGCCTCCTACTCCTCAATCGTCCTGAAGTAAAGGATGTCCTGCACACCCTGGCCACGCTCCTCATAATCTTCTTTCCAGACAGCCTGTACCCGCATCCCTGCCTTCAGCTTCTCCTTGTCTTTCTCTTCAAGCCAATGTCTATAAAACACTCCATTGTCCAAAAGGATGATGGCAGAAGGGTAAGGGTTCGCCCACTTCTCGCCGTAGTGTGGGTCCCACAAAGGGTAAACAAGATAAGTGTACTGGTATAGAGCACCCGTTTGGGGCAGTTCTACCCAGTCCCAGCCCATGTCGACCTTGCACTTAGGGCAGACCGGCGTTGGTGGCAACCAGATCTCCTTGCACTGGGGGCACCGGTTGCCCATCAACTTCTTGTTTTCCTTCGCCTCTGCGTACACCTTACCCAGGTACTTGCCCGTCGACCAGTTGTAAGGCCGATGTGCATCAAACTTTATACGAATGTACTCCGGCCCTTCCGCCTTTTTCTTCGGAGATTCTTTTACCATTTCACAACCTTCTACATAGACCTCTTGAGTAAGAATAGCACTGTCCAGTTGGGCCCGCCGAGAGCGGTGGCCATGGCTGTCTTGACATCCCTGGTGGTCTGGTGCTCACCGGCATCCCCCCGGATCTGGAGAGCAGCCTCGGCAACGCGGATGACCGGTGTAGCTCCGATGGGGTTGGTAGCTATCACACCCCCCGAGGGATTTACCGGGAACTCCCCCTCCATATCGGTTATTCCCTTCTCGATCAGCTTCCAGCCCTCGTTCTTATCACAGAAGTGGAGATGCTCATAGAGATTCAACTCCTCCCAGTTAGATGGCTCGTAGATCTCCGCCATATCGATGTCCTTGCGCGGATTGGTTATACCATTCCTCTTATAGAGCCGTTCGCAAGCCACATGCTGTGTGTACGTTTCCTTGCCGGTAGGATCACCAAAGATCCCGGCACGGAAAGGTTCCTGGTGCACTACCTCGACATCGGCGATCCAGACCGGCTTCTGGTGAATTTTTTTAGCTCTCTTCTCTGAGGCTAGTACAAGTGCACAGGCACCGCAGGATTGGGGACAGAAGTCCAGTAGTCTAAGCGGCCACACCAGGTATGGCGACTGCAACACCTCGTCTATGCTCTTCAGCCCGAGCTTCAGATGGGCGTATGGGTTCCTGCAAGCGTTCCGGTCCGCCTTCAGTCGGACCATGGCTGCATGCTCTTCCTTGGCTCCTGATGTCTTCAAGTAGGCCAGTGCCTGCTTGGCGAACTCCCCAACGGCGCCTGTCGCTGCGCCCTTAGCCCATGTTGGGACGGCAGCGGCGCTGATAGCAGCGGTGGTATCGCCACAATCCTGCTTTTCAAAGCCTATGACCAGGGCCAGGTCATAGAGGCCCGCAGAAATCATATAGAAGCCCTCGGCAATGACTGAAGCGCCGGTGGTACCACCTGTATTAACTTTAAAACCTGGCTTTCCAAAGGCTCCGACTTCAGCGGCCATCCCGTGGTCTGGGAGATAGATTCCCTCAAAGGTCTCCATATTGCCGGAGAAAACAGCCTCAATGTCCTTTATGCTCATCTGGGCATCGGCCAGGGCTGCCCTTACCGCCTCGGCGACCATCTCCGGCTGGCTAACATCGTCGCGCCTGCTAGTGTGGTACGTCTGTCCGATTCCTATAATGGCTACTTTATTGGGCATGTCTTACCTCTGACTACATATTACCCAGTATCATTACTGCTTGATGCTGCCCGCAGATTCCGGTATAACCATGGGCAAGGGCTACTTTAGCCCCTTTCACCTGTCTGTCGCCCGCCTCGCCACGAAGCTGCAGCACTGCCTCAGCCACACGAGCCATTCCTGCTACACCATTCGGGTTGCCGGGAAGCACACCTCCCGAAGGGTTTACCGGCAGCTTGCCACCCATCTTGGTCGCTCTAGAATCAACCAGTTTTCCTCCCTCCCCTTGGTCACAGAAACCAAGCCCTTCCAACCATAGAGGCTCCTGGTAGGAGTATTCCGTGGATATCTCGGCAACGTCTATCTGCCTCAATGGATTCGTGATGCCAGCCATGCTGTAGGCTTTCTGGGCAGCCTTCACCAGGGCATCACAATCGGCTAGGTCCCTATCTCCCAGGTAGTGCGTCTCATAGCAGTTTGACGCTCCCAATATCCAGACCGGCTTCTTGGTAAGCTTCTTGGCTTTCCCTTCCGGGGCCAGGATCATGGCACAGGCACCATCCGATATCGGCTTGGTATCCAGGAGCCTGATGGGAGATACCAGCATCTTCGAGCCAAGGACGTCATCCACCGAAATATCCATAGGCTCCTGGGCAAAGGGATTATTCTTAGCATTAGCGCGGTTTCTGATTGCCACCTTGGCGAATTGCTCAATAGAAATACCGTACTTGTACATATAGCGTCTAGCCTGCAGGGCAGCGGCTGATGTAAAGTCCAAGCCTAACTGCCTCATGAGAATGGCATCGAAGGCGGCATTTTCGATCAGGCTCTTGTCACCCTGGGATTCCTTGGTATGTGCCTCGACCAGTACGATGCCCTGGTGCCCAGAGAGGATCTGTCCCATGGCTGCGTAAACGGCATTGATTCCATCCTCAGAAATATTATCCTCATGTCCCAAATGCGCGCCTACAACGTGCTGGATATTCATACTAGATATAGTCCTGCCGTCCCAGAAGTCCTGAGAACAGGTTACCGCGGAGTCCATATCGGACAGGGTCAGACCCGTCTCCTCCAGCACTTGCTTTATTGCCTCATATGCCAGTTCCTCTTCATTTACATCGGCTCTATTGGGGTGGTATTTGGTCTGTGCTACTGATATGATTGCTACTCTTTCAGCCATCGGCAATCCTTACTTCTAGCGCTGGTCCACCCAGCGTTGCGGTCCAAAATCGGCGGTGTCCTGCTCGCTTAATAGAATGGAGAAACCGTCGTCGCAGTAACGCAGGGTGGATTTGCGGTCCATGTCCTCAACCGCCTTGATGGTTGCCTTGGTCATGATGAGCGCTGCCAGGCGCATGCCGCCGATCTTCCTAGCCAGCTCCTTAGCTTTGTCAAGGTACTGATCTGGAGGCCAGACCTGGTTGGCGAAGCCGATACGGTGGGCTTCATTGCCGTCAATTACGTCCCCGGTGCAGCACAGCTCGATGGCTTTGGAGACGCCTACCCGCCATGCCATATTGGCTGTTCCCCCGGCACCGCCGATCCACCCCAGGTTCTTCACATGCATGTCGCTTATCTGGGCGGTCTCAGATACCACAGTGAGATCGCAGGCGAGCGCCAGTTCGGTGCCGCCGGCGGTACATACTCCGTCGATGGCGGCTATGGATATCTTAGGGGACCAGGTAATCTTCTCGAAAGTGGGCACCATGGTAGGTTTGGGCTGCCTGAGGGCCCAGAAGTTCTTCACCCCTGAGGGTTTCATTAGGGTTATATTGGCTGGAGCTTCATCTACAGACTCCGGGAGGGCCCCCCCAGAAGTAAACCCCGCCATCTCTTTGAGGTCGGCTCCGGCACAAAAACAAGGCCTGCCATCAGGCCTTGGAGTGCCGGTGAAGATGAATGCCTTGATTTCATCGTCGTTGTCGATATCATCCAGCGCGCTGTTTAGCTCCCCCCACATCTTTATATTCAATGCATTCAGCGACTTTGGCCTATTCAGAGTGATAATAAGGAATCCGTCTTCTTTTTCGTACTTAATGGTCTCATATAGTGCCAAGAAAACCCTCCTTGCACTTTACATAATTGCACTACTACGCTATCTTGCTGCTAGCGCCAACATACTGCACCATGGGGCTCAAGCCCGCACGCCGGTAACGGGCATGGCTAACATTGATCGCCCCCGGCAGGGCACTAATGCCATCCTTAGCCGCAGTATTGGCCGCGACGGTTATTCTAGATATGTCTTAGTGAACCGCTCCATCTCAGGAGTAGGTTTCCACCACTTCTTAACACCCAGGTCCTCGGCTACCTTATTGGCAGCGAGGTATCCTGGTCCACCCAGCACCAGGCCTCCGGGATAGGTGGAGGCGCCGCACACGTAGAGCCCTTCGATGGGTGTCTTGGTGCTGGAGCAGTCGGTGTTGGGTCGGAAATAACCCAACTGTGTCGGCTTGTAGTCGCCGTGCTTTATGGAGCCGCGCCGCATGTTAGGCAGCCTGATCTCGATGTCCTCAGGGGTCTCGGCGTTGGTATCGATAATCTTGTCCCGGGTGAAGTTGGGGGCCGCCTTCTGCCATTTGTCCAGCACTGCCTCCTGCAGCTCCGGAGAGCGCTTCTCCCATCCGCCGGGGATTTCGTAGGGAGCGTGCATCTGAAAGAAGGAGACATGACCGCCCCACGGAGCGTGGACCAGGTGGGGGTCGAAGAAGCTCTCGCAGGTGGAGTGCCCGCCGAAATTATCGCCGATCTTGCCGGATACCACGTTGTCCCAGTGGGCCAGGAGCTGGTCTGTGCCTTCTATGCCGAAGATGATCATGAAGGACTCGTTGGCCCATGGTTCCTGGCATTTGTATTGCGGGGGCTCCTTAGAGGCCACGTGCAGAGTGTAAAAGCTCCACTTGTCATAGCTCCACCCCTCCACCGACTCCTTCAGCGTCCCGGGAAGATTCTCACTTCCCACCAGGTCGAGGAAGGTGGTGTGGGGGTCGAGGCTGGAAATGACCACCTTGCTGCGCAGGGTGCGGCCCTCGGCGGTCTCCACACCGGCAGCGCGTCCGTTATCAATGATGACCTTGGTCACCTCGCACGTATCCAGGATGGTTCCCCCGGCGGCGACGATCTCCCTTGCCAGGGCACCGGCGAACTTATGGGAGCCGCCGTAGCAGTAACACTTGTTCATGCCGCGGTGGAGCAGCAGGGGGACGAAGAAGCCGATCCCGGTCTCCCTTGGGTCAAGCCCCCACATGCAACTGACGTATAGCATAAGGGCGCGTACCCTGTCGTTCTCAAAGATATCGGTAATGATCTCCAGAGGGCTTTTCTCCATGAGCTCCATCATCTCCCGGCCGACTGAGGTGCGCTCCATAGCTACGGCCATATCCATGGGAGACATGGCTGGTATGTAGGTGGCGGGCGCTATTATCTCATCCACGATTTTGCGCCAGGTGCGCATCAGCTTGCCAAAGGCAATGGCATCCTTGACCGAGTACTTCATGATGGAATCGCGGGTGTCCTCGACCATGCGGGTGAGCAGCAGTGACCCGCCGTCCTCGAAAACCATGGCTGTCTGCAGGTTGGGCTTGACCCAGGCCATGCCGTGATTGTCCAGATTGAAATCCTTGAGGACGGGCATGTAGTCTACCATCAGGTGGTAGATGACGTGCGCGTTGGAGTAGTAACAGGGGAAGAGGATCTCTTCTGTGACCAGCCCACCCCCGATTTCGTAGCGACGCTCGATCACCGCCACCTTTACCCCAGCCTTGGCAAGGTAGGCCGCCGTCATCAGCCCGTTGGGACCAGCGCCTATTACGATAGCATCCCAATCGCTTTCACGGGGAAACTCATCAAATACGCCGCCAATCAGCAGCGGCTGTTCGTACTTCGTTAGTTCCATCGTGCCCTCCTTCTATTCTCCGCCTATCTATTCACTACACCGGTATCTTGCCCTCACGGGGTACCGCCGATATCTTGCCCTTCTCGGGTATGTACCACGGCGACGGGTACCACCAGTCGCCGGGCTGGGCGATCCCGTCCTCGATGAGGATGTGCATCAGGTTATAGCCGATGGCCATCAGGCATAGCCCTCCGGGGTGCGCCGATGACTGGTGGCAAAGATAGAGCCCATCAATCCCGGGAACCCGGTAGCGCGCCATCTCGGGCAGGGGACGATCGTTCCACCACTGGTCGCGGCACTGGCGGATGCCGTACCAGGTGCCACCGAGCATCCCGGTGTTGCGGAACTCCTGCTCTTGAGGGGTAAGCCCCCAATGGTGAACCAGGTTGGGCTCCTCGAGGCCCTCGACTACCGTGCTGAAAGCCTGGCGCATGTAGGCGTCCATTTTATCTTTGTCCTTGTTTATGGCATCTGGCCCGTCCACATGGTACTCCGGTGGAGGGACATAACAGACGATAGAGCTCTCCAGGTAGCGGTCGGGGCGGGTGCATTGCGAGTGATACTCGGTGGTGAATATCCTCGAGCTACCGGCCCATAGCCACATATACCTCTCCGGGGGCATGGTGGGGTTACCCTGTACCCCCATACAGTCCGCCACGTGCTCATAGTAGAGCTCTCTCGAGTCCATGGGGTAGCATACCCCGGTCTGCTCGGCCTCCTTGAACTTGGCTCGGTAGCGAAGAGGCTCACGGGTGAGGAAGGCGTTTGCGTACAGGGTCCCTCCCTTTAGGCTTAAGTCGTCTACTCGCTGCTTGAGGCTCGGGTCCACATACTGCGGCCCGATGAGCTTGTTGAATGTTTGCTTGATGTCGGTGGCGCTGAGCACTGCCTTGTCTGCCCAGATGACCTTATTGCCCCAGGTGGCGTTGTCCCGCAGGCGAACCCCCACCGCCCGACCATGTCTGATGATGATCTCATCCACGGGACAGCAGGTGCGGAATATTGCCCCGTGGGCTACGGCGCTGCGAAAGAGGGCGTGGTAATAGCCATGTATGCCGCCCATGGGGACAGTTCCCGTGGTGTATAGAGTGGCGGTTACCACGCTCTCTAAAGCGGGGATGGCCATACCCTCGAAGTGACCAGCAGCCCCTGACATCCAGGCTATGTACGCCTGGTATATTTTAAAGGGCTCGGTCTCCATGTACTCGTCCATGAGGTCGAACTGGTCCCATTCGAGCAGCTCCTCGGTCCATACCTCTGGCAACCGCTCCTTATAGACCTGCATGAAGGGGATGGTCTCGGCATTTACCTCCACGTGGGGTGGGTGTGGCGGGCACCAGAAGGTGGCGCGCAGCAGCTCCTGGCAGAAGCCGCCCAGGGTGCCACTCAGCTTCAGCCAGCCATCAAAGTCCTTTGCGCTGGCAAAGGAAACTCCATCGGTACACAGTAGCCCCAGCAGCGTACCTGACGCGAATCCCTCCCCGGAGAGCCTCTGGGCTGCCCAGTCCATGCGGGCGCCGTACCTCCACAGCTCCAGCTGCTCCCAGCCTGGGGCTGGTCCCCCGTAGAGGGCCACGGCATGGGGACTGATATGCACCCCGGCTATGGGCTCCGCGTTCTCCTGCGCTCCGCCACACTCCGGCCGCTCCTCCAGCACGCATACGCTCAGCCCACACTTGGCCAGGTATGCCGCTGCCGTGGTGCCATTGTGGCCGGCACCGATAATAACAACGTCGTACCTTTCTGCCTCGCTCATTTCTATGCCTCCTTCTATCGAAGTTAAGGTATTTTACCGCCAGGGGGTAAAAAAAACAAGCCCCCGCTACCCTATCAATACTGTAAGGGACTTAGCTGAGGGCCTCCAGACAATCGGTAAATCCCAGTACCTTGCCATCAATTGGTGTACCCCGCCCCTTTCAAGCGAAATCTTCCCAGGCACTACCAACAATAGCCACGTCTCCGTACTAATACGGGCGTTGGCCTTATATGGGCTAGATATCTAAATCCGCTACTGGTTATTCCAGATATGTCTTGGTGAACCGCTCCATCTCGGCAGTCGGTTTCCACCACTTTTTAACGCCCATGTCCTCAGCAACTTTATTGGCGGCGAGGTAGCCGGAACCCCCGAGTACCAGGCCTCCAGGATAGGTGGATACCCCGCACACGTAGAGGCCGGCGACGGGCGTTGAGTGGCCGGAGCAATCCACGTTGGGGCGGAAGGTATTCAACTGCGTCGGCCGGTAGTCGCCGTGCTTGATTGAGCCGCGGCGCATGTTGGGGAACCGAATCTCGATATCCTCAGGGGTCTCGAGGTTGGTGTTGATAATCTTGTCCTGCGTGAAGTTGGGGGCCGCTTTCTGCCATTTAGCTAGTATCGCCTCCTCAAGCTCCGGCCCTCGCCGCTCCCAGCCGCCTTCAATTTCGTAGGGAGCGTGCATCTGGAAGAAGGAGACGTGCTTGCCCGGCTTTCGGGTCATGTGGGGGTCGAAGAAGGTCTCGCAGGTGGCGTGCCCGCCGAAATTGTTGTCATCGATCTTGCCGGCAATGACATTGTCCCAGTGGGCCAGGAGCTGGTCGGTGCCTTCGATGCCGAAGATGGTCATAAAGGCCTCGTTGACCCACGGGTCGTCGCATTTGTATTGCGGGGGTTCCTCAGAGGCAACGTGAAGGGTGTTGAAGCTCCACTTGTCATAGACCCACCCTTCCACCGCCTCTTTCAGCGTCCCTGGCAGGTTATCTCCTCCCACAAGGTCGAGGAAGGTGGTATGAGGGTCGAGGCTGGAAATAACCACCTTGCTGCGCAGGGTGCGACCCTCTGCTAGCTCCACTCCGGCAACATGCCCGTTATCCATGATGATCTTGGTCGCCTCGGCGGCTTCCAGCACCAGTCCCCCACCTCTGACGATCTCCCGTTCCAAGGCACCGGCTAGCTTGTGAGAGCCTCCGTAGCAGTAACATTTATTCATGCCGCGGTCGATCAGGAGGGGGACAAAGAGACCGACACCAGACTCCCTGGGGTCCAGTCCCCACATACAACTGACATAAAGCATGAGGGCGCGGACGTGGTCGTTCTCGAATGCATCGGTGATGATCTCTAGAGGGCTGCTCTCGGCGGTCTCCAGTAGATCCCGGCCCACCTCGGTTTTCTCCAGGGCGATGGACAGGTCCATGGGAGACATGGCGGGTAGATAGGTGAGTGGCCCCACAATCTCATTCACCATCTTCTTCCATTTCCGAATTATCTTGCCAAAGGCATTGGCATCCTTCCAGGAGAACTTGCCGATGGAATCCTTGGTGTCCGCTACCATGCGTGTCAGCAGCAGGGACTTACCGTCATGGAATACCATGCCTGTCTGGGCGTTGGGCTTGATCCAGTTAATGGCGTGCTGATCCAGGTTGAAGTCCCTGATTACTGGCATGTAATCCACCATCAGGTGATAGACGGCGTGCACGTTGGAGTAATAGCAGGGGAAGAGGATCTCCTCCGTTGTCAGCCCACCACCAACCTCGAAGCGACGCTCCACCACTGCCACCTTCACCCCGGCTCTAGCCAGATATGCCCCGGTAATCAGACCGTTGGGACCACCCCCGATGATGATAACGTCCCAATCGGTTACCTCGGGGAACTCATCAAATGGCTTCTCCAAAATTTCTTGTGCTGCCATAATTTCCTCCTTATATCCTTGCTTTGGTGCGGGGTACCGCTGATATTTTACCCTGCTCCGGGATGTACCACGGTGACGGGTACCACCAGTCGCCGGGCTCGGCGATCCCGTCCTCGATGAGGATGTGCATTAGGTTATAGGGGATAGCCATCAGACAAAGCGCTCCGGGGTGCCCCATTGTCTGATGGCAGTGGTAAAGCCCATCGATTGGAGTCCGGTAGCGGGCCATCTCGGGTGTGGGGCGCTGGGTCCACAACTGGTCGCCACAGTGGCGGGTGCCACACCAGGTGCCGCCGATAAGGCCGGTATTGCGAAACTCGGCTTCAAGAGGGGTTGATGACCAGTGGTGAATAACGTTGTCATCCTCGAGGCCTTCAAACGCCAGACCGATAGCCTGACGGATATAAGCATTCCACTTCTCCTTTTCCTTGTTAATAGCCTCAGGACCGTCTACATGATACTCCGGCGGTGTGAAATTAATCTCGAAAGCGGCTGATATGTGGCCCTTGGGGTGGTGGTGCTGGCAATCGGTGGGGTCAAACGCCTGGGATGGAGTGAGAAACCATATCAATCTCTCCGGCGGCACAGTCGGGTTGCCTTTATAGCTGTCTACGTCCGCTACGTTCTCAAAGTATAGCTCGCGCGAGTCCGCGGGGAAGACCGTACCGGCGGGAATCTTGTTGGGCCCCATCGCAATCTCTTCCATCGCCTTGTGTTTGGACCGCCACTGGATAGGCTTGCGGGTGTGAAAGGTGGAAACAAGGAGGCTTCCCCCCTTCAGGCTTATGTCATTTACCTTCTGCAGGAAGCTGCGGTCGAGGTGCTGCGGTCCGATGAGCTTGTTGAACGTTTGCTTGACGTCCACCCCAGAGATCACCGCCTTGTCTGCCCAGATCGTTTTCTCACCTACAGCAGCATTGTCTCGCAGGCGTACCCCTACCGCCCGCCCATTTTGGACGATTATCTCATCCACTGGACAGCAGGTACGGATAACCGCGCCGTGGTCGATGGCACACCGCAAGATGGCGTGGAAATAGCCGTGCAAGCCGCCGCGGGGAACGCTGAGCCTACCGGGTAACAGGAGGAGAATAACACCGAGGAAGGCAGGGACGGCTACACCCTCCCAGTGGCCGGCTGCACCTGACGCCCACGCTGAGAACGCAAGCGTAGTCTTAAAGGGCTCGCTTCCCAGATGCTCATCCATTAGGTCGAACATGGTCATGTCGAGCACTTCCTCGCTCCACACGTCTGGCTGGTGCTGCTTATAGACCTGCATGTAGGGAATGGTATCCGCATTTACCTCCACTTCAGGGGGGTGTGGCGGGCACCAGAAGGTGGCACGGAGCAGCTCAGTAATGAAGGGAGGCTGCCCTAGCAGGCCACTCAACTTGGCAAAACCTAACATATCCTTTTCATCATATGGTACAAGCCCTTCGCTGGTAGCCATTCCAAGGCTATTGGCCTTCATAAGATCGAACGGGCTCCACGACATACGGAAACCGTACTTCCACAGCTCCAGCTGCTCGAATCCCGGGGCTGGTGCTGCGTACATCAGCATAGCGTGGGGATAGATGCGCACCCCGGCAATGGGCTCCACGGTCTCACATGATCCGCCCGCCTCATACCTCTCCTCCAGCACGCAGACGCTCAGCCCGCACTTGGCCAGGTACGCTGCCGCCGTGGTGCCATTGGGTCCACCACCTACAATAACAATGTCATACCTTTCTTCCACACCCATTTTGGCACCTCCATTCCTTATTTTAAAATATATTATATCACTTGAGGCAATAGTACTATTATTACTAGTATAGCTCTGGCATTTCGCTATAAGTATATTGCAGTCTGGTAAGTCCGGCCATATTGCCGATCAATTGGGACACATGCCTGTCTTCATTCACCAGGAGGTCGATGCATACAACAATGAATCTAATGTTCACAACCCCAAGTTCCTCCTGGGATCTCAGTATTTTTCTCCGTTAACCGCCTCGATTGATAGAACAATTATTCGGTGAATAATGTTATCGCATGCCACTCAAATTTACCCTGAGTCGCCTCATGCTATAACACATCAAAAGAAAAATCAAGCCCATGGCAGCAGGGTGTTTTAATTACGTACTCCAAATACTTCGCATCGTCATTAATGCAATTGAGTTCTCTCTTTACCCCTGCCATTGCCTCTTGACAGCATATCGGGGGACATGGTATATTCCCCCTGCATCTAGCCCGGCCCCCACATAAGGGCTAGTCTTGCTGCTTGTCACCTTGTCAAGCATTCTTTAGCGAAAGGAGATAGAAATGGGAACCAACAGAGGAAAGATACTGGATATCAATCTAAGCACCGGAGCCGTCAAGACCACGAAAATAGAGGAGGATGTGCTGCGGAAATTCATCGGGGGAAGCGGATTGGCGGCCAAACTGTTTCTCGATCGCGTTCCCCCCGATGCTGATCCCCTGGGTGAGAAGAATGTTCTCTTTTTAATGGCTGGTCCGTTATCGGGGACTAACTTTCCCACATCCTCTCGCGTTGTGGCAGTCTTCAAATCCCCTCTGACCAATATATGGGGTCAGGCTTCAGCTGGAGGTAGCTTTGCAGCCGAGATGAAAAAGGCAGGCTACGACGGAATCGCCATATCCGGCATGTCAAGCAAGCCGGTCTACCTGGTGATTGAGGATGACAAGGTGGAGATCAAGGATGCCGCCGACCTTTGGGGCAAGGACTGTTATGAAACTACCGACATCCTTAAAGAACGGCATGGGGCGAAGGCGGACGTGCTGGAGATCGGTCCGGCGGGCGAGAACCTGGTGAAGTTCGCCAGCGTATTGAATGGCAAGTGGGGATTTATCAGCCGCTGCGGCGTTGGGGCGGTGATGGGTTCCAAGAAGCTGAAGGCCGTCGTCATCCGTGGCACAGGTAAAGTTGAGCCAGCTTCCCCCGAGGAGTTTGCTAAAATACGTAAGACCCTTGTGAACAAGGTCAAGGAGAACATCATCTCCCAGAGCCTCAAAAGTGCCGGCACAGCCTTGGGTGTAGAGGTTAACGCCATTACCGGTGTCCTGCCGGTGAAGAACTGGACCGTGGGGGATGGTAGTGCATTTGGTCCCAAGATTGGTGGCAGCGCTCTTACTGCACAGTATCTAACCAAGCCACATGCCTGCTTAACTTGTCCTATTGCGTGCAAGAGAACGGTCAAGGTAGCAGAGGGTCCCTACAAGATGGAGGAAGGGCCCGGACCTCAGTATGAGACCGTATGTGCCTTAGGATCCGTACTCATGATTGACGACCTGGCTGCGGTAATCAAGATGGGTGAGACAGCCAACCGATACGGCGTGGATACCATTAGCTGTGGCGTTACCATTGCCTTTGCGATGGAGTGCTTTGAGAAAGGCCTTATTACCTCTAAGGATCTCGATGGTGGCCAGTTGAGATGGGGAAATCCGGATGACGTTCTGGCAATTATGGGAAAGATAGCCAAACGCCAGGGCTTCGGCGATGTGCTGGCGGAGGGCAGCCGAAGTGCCGCCAGGAAGATCGGCAAGAATGCTGAGGATTATACAGTTGAAATCAAGGGTCTTGAGTTCCCTATGTACGACCCTCGGGGGTCCCACGGACATGGCCTGAGTTTCATGACGTCCAACCGTGGCGCCTGTCACGTCGCATCTACCATAGGCCCGATCGAGTCAGGCTGGGCCACCTGGCCAGAAGTTGGTATAACCGGCGGATACGATGCCAAGGCGGACGAGGGCAAAGGTGAGTTAAACGTTACATGCGAAAACCTAGATATGTTGACGAATTCAGCAACGATGTGCCGATTCGCCCTCATGTCCATGAGCATTACCGAGCTGGCCGAGGCGCTTAAGACCACCACCGGCTTTGACTACAACCTCGATGAGATCATGGAATGCGGCGAGCGTATCTGGATGCTGCAAAGGGGTCTGAATAATCTCATGGGCGTCACGGCTGCAGATGATCGAATGCCCAAGCGAATTCTGACTCCTCACACTGAGGGTGGCGCTGCGGGCTCCGTGCCCAACGTAGAACTCATGCTCAAGGATTACTACAAAGCTAGGGGCCTGGATACTAATGGCCGTCCGCTAAAGGAGAAGCTGAATAAATTGGGGCTGTCCGATCTTGCTGCCAAGCTATAGTGCGAGCCTTGGAGAAACTTTGTTGTTTAATACTAGATACCTCTCCCCCGCAGGGGAGAGGTATCTTTATTTAAGATCGAAAGGTGAATCACTTATAGCGGAGCGGTCACTGCTAATTATTAAAATGGGCGGTTCCCTATTTTGACTACCGCGATTCCCTGTCATTGCGAGGAACAAAGCGACGAAGCAATCTAAGTAAGAGACCGGGCAAGAAGCGGTTCAAGGCAGAAGGAAATAAAGTTGATCAATAGCATGGATAGGGATAAGGATAGAGCTGCCACTCTAATTCCAGGCGAGGCGCTGTGCCTGAGGTGATTGTATCAAGGGACTTTGCTAAGCAAGACTCCTGTGGTCGGAATCACCCCGGCGGTTATCGGCTAGGTCTAAGCTACCGAAGTGATGGGATATATCGTGGGCCTCTGGGAGTTGCATGCCAGCAGGATTTTGATATATGATGGATTCAGCCCAAAATTTAATAAGGTCAAGCTATAGAAAGATCTAGATAGCGAAGAGTGTAGATACCATTGTTAAGCCTAGTAGTTGAAACAGGAGATGACTGTCAGGGTAAAGCTCCCTTTGTTACTGAGCAAATACGCCAATGGGCAAGAGCTATTGGAGGTAGCGGGATACAGTCCTATAGAGTGTGCTCATAACCTGGTGGTTCAATTTCCCAACATCAGGCGATGGGTGTATGACAAGCAGGGCGAGCTGCGACCTCAGGTTTGGTTCTTTGTCAATGGAGAGAGAATCCCTGCCGCTGAGTTAACTAACCCGCTGAAAGATGGTGATGA